>ERZ827423.1394-NODE-1394-length-23861-cov-4.059775_pt1 | contig 23861 bp, 22 predicted proteins | sample MGYA00519775_ERZ827423 | MGnify/ENA primary metagenome ERZ827423 (study PRJEB31778, sample SAMEA3449296) | human gut metagenome | biome: human gut; feature: human-associated habitat; material: faeces | place: United Kingdom | collected 2010/2012 ...
CCCGCCGCCCCTTGCCGCCCCCTGCAATCCTCTCCCCTTTTCCCTTCTCCACCGCCCCTTTCCGCCATCTGCAAACTCCGCCCCATCCCCTTCTCCCCCGGCCGCTGCAGTCCCCATCCCTCCCCCTCCAAGCCGCACGCAGCCCGGCGGCGGCTCCGCCGACCCCCGCCCCCACCACTCCTATTCCCAAGGAGGCCAAACCATGCTTCGCTTTTTCAAAATGCAGGCCTGCGGCAACGATTTCGTCTTTCTCGACTGCCGCAGCCAAACCGTCCCTGCCCCCGAATGCCTTGCCCGCCGCCTTTGCGACCGCCGCTTCGGGGTCGGCGGCGACGGGTTGGTACTGCTCTCCCCCGCCGAAGGCGCTGACCTTGCCATGCGCATCTTTAACCCCGACGGTACCGAGGCCGAAATGTGCGGCAATGCCATCCGCTGCGCCGCCCGCTACGCCTGGGATAGCGGCTGGGCCCGCCACGAGCCGCTTCGCATCCTTACGGCGGCCGGGCTGCGTGTGCTGCACCGCGCCCCGCAAAACGCCGTTACCGCGGCAATGGGGCGCCCCTCGCCCCTCTCCGGCAGCCCCATCCGTTGGCAGGAGCAAACCCTCACCCGGCTTTCGGTCGGCAACCCCCACGGGGTGCTGTTCTGCCGGGACGTTGTCGGGTTCCCCCTGGCGGAGGCTGCCGCCGAAATCGCCAAAACCGCCCGTCTCAATTTGGAGGCGGTGGAGCCGCTGGGCCGGAACCGCCTGAAAATGCGGGTGTGGGAACGGGGCGTCGGCGAAACACCGGCCTGCGGCACCGGGGCCTGCGCCGCTGCCGTCGCCGCAACGTTAAAAAAGCTGTGTGACCGCAGCCGTCCCGTTTCCGTGGAAATGCCGGGCGGCACCGTCAGCGTTTGCTGGCAGGCCGATGGACGACTGCTGCTGACCGGCGAAGCCCGGTTCGTTTTCCGGGGCGAGTGGCCGCAGGAGGACTGACCCGCCCGCTTGCCGTTCTGCCCCGCTTCCCGCAGGGGGCAAACCGGCCCGAAGGGCGGCTCGGCTCCGCCGAGCCCGGCGGCCTGCGGCCGCCGAAACCGCCCCCTATGGGGGCGGTTTGCCCTTCGGGCCGGACCCCCTGCTGCACCCATCTCATATTAGGGAGGTTCCCCCATGCTGCCACTCAATCCCGCCCTCCTCTCCGGGGAGGACTACCTGTTCGCCCGCATCGCCGCCGCAGCCGCCGCCGAGCAGCTGCGCTGCCCCCACCGTCCCGTCCTCTCCCTCGGCATCGGGGATGTCACCCGGCCCATTGCACCGGTCGCCGCCGAAGCCATGCGTACCGCCGCCGCCGAGCTCGCATCGGAAAACGGTCAGCGGGGCTACGGTCCTGCCGCCGGCTACCCCTTTTTGCAAAGGGCGATCGCCGCCCGGTATGACGGCCTGCCCTGCCCCGTCACCCCTGCGGAGATCACCGTCACCCCCGGCAGCAAGGAAGCCATCGGGGCGCTTTTTTCGCTGTGGGATCGCCCGGTGCCGGTCTGGGTATGCGACCCTGCCTACCCCGCCTACCGTGCCGCCGCCGAGGCCGCCGGCCACCCCGTTTTTTCGCTGCCCTGCCGGGAAAAGGACGGCTTTCTGCCCCGTCCGGAGGCAGTCACGCAGCCCGGCCTTATCGTCCTTTGCACCCCCAATAACCCCACCGGGGCCGCCATGGACCTCCCCGAAATGACCCGCTGGGTGCGCTTTGCCGGGGAAAGCGGCAGCCTGCTGCTGGTGGATACCGCCTATGCGGCCTTCCTCACCGGGGAGGCGCTGCCCCGCAGCATTTTCGCCGTGCCGGGGGCGGACCGCTGTGCCGTCGAGATCGGCAGCTTTTCCAAATCCGACGGCTTTACCGGGGTGCGCTGCGGCTGGGTCGTCCTGCCGGAAAAAACCGGGTGCGGCGCTGCATGGCGATGCCGTCTGGGCAGCCATTCCAATGGCGTCAGCTACCCCGTGCAGCGGGCCGCCGAGGCCGCCCTTTCCCCCACCGGGCTGCGGCAGCGGCAGCAGGCGCTGGCCGTTTACCGGCAAAATGCCGAAAATATGCTGCACGCCTTCCGGCAGATGGGGCTGACCTGTGCCGCCCGACGACTGGGCTGCGAAGCCCCCTATTTATGGGTCAGATGCCCCGATGAGCAGGGCAGCTGGTACTGGTTTCATCGCCTGCTGCGGGAGTGCGGCGTGGTCTGTGCGCCGGGCGCCGGCTTCGGTTCGATGGGAGAGCATTGGCTGCGGTTCACCGCCTTTGGCGACCCCCAAACCACCGCCGAAGCCCTCCGCCGCATGACCCGCCTGTTCCCCGCAAAAGCGTAATATTGTCACAGCAATATACGCAGCGTATTACGAAAAATGATCGGCCCCGCCACCGCTTTTGACATTCCCGCTAAATTTTCTCCTCCGCATTTAGTCAAATCGCCTATCCCCCGCCCGCCTGTTTTGACCATCAAACTCCCATTTTCCCGCAAAACAGTTTGTCACTTCCACCAATTTTCCCCTCCGCATTTAGGCAAATCACCCATCCCACTTCGCCCCGATTGCCCCCTCTCCGCTGCTGCATTTTGGGTCTTGAAGGGGCGGCGCTTTTGTGCTACACTATGGCAAAGCGGCCGCCCGGCCGCCCCAATTCCCCTGCGGAAAGGACGATGAACCATGGAAAAAACGATCACAAGAGACGAGGCGCTGGCGCTGCTGCGGCAGTATAATAAGGAGCCTTTTCACCTGCAGCACGCACTGACGGTGGAGGCGGTGATGCGGTGGTTCGCCAACGATCTGGGCTACGGCGAGGAGGCCGATTTCTGGGCGATGTGCGGCCTTCTGCACGATATCGACTTTGAAATGTGGCCGGAGCAGCACTGCCTGAAGGCGCCGGAGCTGCTGCGTCCCGCCGGGGTGGGGGAGCAGATGATCCACGCCATCTGCAGCCACGGGCACAAGATCTGCACCGACGTTTCCCCCGAAAAGGAGATGGAAAAGGTGCTGTTCGCCTGCGATGAGCTGACCGGTCTTATCGGGGCGGCGGCGCTGATGCGCCCCAGTAAAAGCACCGCCGATATGGAGCTTTCCAGCGTGAAAAAGAAGTTTAAGGACAAGAAATTTGCGGCGGGCTGCTCCCGTGAGGTGATCCGGGACGGCGCCGAGCTGCTGGGCTGGGAGCTGGACACCCTGATCCAAAAGACGCTCACGGCGATGCAGCAAAGCGAAGCCGGCGTCCGGGAGGAGCTGGCGGCGCTGATGAAATGATTTTCGGCGCAAAAATACCCCCATCGGAGAGAAAAACTCCGGTGGGGGTTTTCGTATTCTGCTGTCAGTTCGGGCGAATGGTATCCGCATCCACCCAGCCGTAAATGCCCTCCTCGTCCAGCGAAACCACGTGGAAGGGGTGCGGTGCGCCCTCGGCGTAGAAGGTCACCACGCACAGGCTCTCCCCGGTAAAGCTGCGGGCCGGCTCCCCGGTGCGGGAGCCGCCATACACCCCGCCCCCGGTAAAGACCACCCGGCTATCCACCCCGATGGCGGTCAGCGGGTTTTCACTTTCCCCGGCGGCGGTCAGCGCTTGCTCCGCCGCAACCAGCTTTTCCAGATTGCCCACACGGGCCTGCTGCTGGGCGGAAAGGCAGCGGTAGGCCAGCCGTGCGGTATGGATGCGGGCGGCGTCCGCTTCTGCGGGGTGCTCCGGCAGCTCGGCGATGAGCCGTTCCACCTCCGCAGGGGTCAGGCCCTGCTGCGGGTGCAGCTCCCCGGCCGGGGGCTGCTCGATGGGCTTCCCGAAAAACGGTAGCGTCACGAAGCCATTGAGCGCCAGCAGTGTGGTGGTGATGGCCGCAGCGGCCAGCAGCCCTATGGCAATATACAAAATATGTTTTCTCATTTTCATCATGCAAACGTCCCTTACTGCGCCTTGCGGCTTTGATGTTCTCCTGCGGGGGGCGATGTCCTATAAGGTGATTATAGCAGAATCCGGCGGTCTTGGCAACCTGCTCACGGCAAAGGGAGCGCCCGCCGCGTGGCAGACGCTCCCTTTCAGAGAGACAAACAGGAAAGAGTACAGGCGTTTTCTTAATAATGTACGGTGGTCTCCTTGGGCTTGGTCTCGGCGACCAGCTTACCGTTGCGGTAGGAGTACAGCACGGATACATCATAGTTGAGGGCATCGTACCAGTTCTTCGCATCGAATACGACGAAGTTGGCGGCGTTGCCTTCCTTAATGCCGTAGCTGTCACCCAGGTGCAGGGTGCGGGCGGCATTGGTGGTAACAAACTTGTAGGAGTTGCAGATCTCATCGTAGCCCAGCATATGGCCGGCATACAGGCCCATGAATACAGGGTCACGCATATTGCCGTTGCCCAGGGGGTTCCACGGATCGAAGATATCATCGTAGCCGAAGGATACGTTGATGCCCTCTGCGGTCAGCTCCTTGACGCGGGTCATGCTGCGGCGCTTGGGATAGGTATCGGCACGGCCGCCCAGGTGTACGTTAACGCAGGGATTGGCAACAAAGTTCATGCCGCTCATCTTCAGGATACGCATCAGGCGGATCACATAGGCGTTATTGTAGCTGTGCATGGCGGTGGTGTGGGAAGCGGTGACCATATCGCGCATTCCGGTCTCGTAGGCACGGGTGGCAACGGTCTCCAGGCCGCGGGAAGCCTCGTCATCGATCTCGTCGCAGTGGACGTCGATGAGCTTATTGTACTTCTGGGCCAGCTCAAAGCAGATGTTGAGGGACTCAACGGAATACTCACGGGTGAACTCAAAGTGAGGGATGGCACCGGCAGCGTCGGCGCCCATCTTCAGGGAGTCCTCCAGCAGCTCTTTGCCCTTGGGATAGCTCAAAATGCCGTACTGGGGGAAGGCGACGATTTGGATATCCATGAAGTCCTTGACTTCCTCACGCAGCTCCAGCAGCGCCTCCATAGCGGTCAGCTTGGGGTCGTTGATGTCAACGTGGGTACGGACGTGCTGGATACCGTTGGAGGCCTGCATCCGGATGGCTCTGTTTACACGGTCCTTTACCTCCTGCTTGGTCAGGAAGGGCTTATACTCCTCCCAGCGCTGGATGCCCTCGAACAGGGTGCCGCTCATGTTCCAGTGGGGACGGCCTGCGGTCAGGCAGGTATCCAGGTGAACGTGAGACTCGATGACGGGGGGCAGGGCCAGCTTGCCGCCGCAGTCTACCACCTCTTCGCCGGGGAGGGCTTCGAGGTTCGCAGCGATCTTTTCAAACTTACCGTCGGTCACACGGATATCAACCGCTTCGGTTGCGTTTTCGATGAACAGATTCTTAAAAAGCATGGGTTTCACTCCTCCTTGAGAGATAATATTGCATTTTCAGACGGAGCTTACTTGTTGGCGCCGGTCAGCTCGCCGATGAAGAAAAAGATGGCGGATACGACCATCGCATTAACGGCTGCAATACCCCACTGCAGGAAGTTTGCAACAGCGGCAGCGGCAATGATGCCGATCACGTTGAACCAGTTGACAACAGCCTCGGCGTGCTTGCCATCGTACTTGCTGCGGTTCTTGAAGTAGTCGAGGATCACGATCATGCCGATGGGAGGCAGAGCGCAGTTCAGAATGTTCAGCCAGCCGACGAAGTTGTAGTACAGCCAGATAGCCAGGGCGGTGCCGATGATGCCGGCAACCCAGGTGAGGTGCTTCATGGGCTTACCGGTGATGTTGGCGAGGCCCAGACCGCCGGTATACAGAGCGTTATTGTTGGTGGTCCAGATGTTGGCGCCCAGAACGATGAGGGCGGGGATTGCCAGACCCTGAGCGATCATTACATAGAAGATATCCTCTTTGCCGGTGAAAGCACCGCCGATGGCGCCGAAGCAGAACATCAGGGTGTTGCCCAGGAAGAAGGCGATAACGGTGGTCCAGACAGCGACCTTACGGTTCTTGGCAAAACGGATGAAGTTGGGGGTGGCGGTACCGCCGGAGATGAAGGATCCGATAACATAGCCTACGCCGGTGAACAGGGAGATCTTACCGGAAGACAGGCCGAAGATGGCAGAAAGGCCGCCGCCCTCTACGCCTGCGGTGATCATGGAATAAACACCGAGGATAACGATCAGCGGAACGGAGATATAAGCAACGATCTCCAGACCCTTCATGCCGGTAGCCGCGGTAGCGGTCATCAGCAGGCCGGCGATGATGGTGATAACCCACTCATTGACACCGAGCAGCTCGGCAGCGGGGATGGAGAACATGGCAACGCCTACGCCGAACCAACCGATCTGGGTGAAGCCCAGCAGGAAGGAGGACAGGTAGGAGCCCTTGGTACCGAATGCACGACGGCACAGCAGGTCCATGGTCATGCCGGTGGAAGCGCCGATGTAGGCCAGGACGCCGCAGTAGGCGGAAAGGATAACGCCGCCGATGATGCAGGCCCAGATGAAGCCGGTGAGATCGAGGCCGTTACCGAGCTTTGCGCCTACGCTCATGCTGGCGCTGAAGAAGGTAAAGCCTACCATTACGAAGAACATGTTCCAGAAGCCTTTGCGTGCCGACTCGGGTACTGCTTCCAGGGAATAGTCAGCATCGATTTTTTCGACTGCTTTTGCAGCCTTGGTGTTTTCAGACATTGTGAATAACCTCCTCAAAGTTGTTCAGAAGCCGGTCAATCCTCGCAAATCGGCGAAAGCCCCACCGGGTTTGCCGCCCTTTATGTAACCGGTTTCATCTGACAGTTTCATCATATCACGCCAAAATGCCCTTTGTCCACCCCCTTTCGGCCCTCCTGCTGCCAAAAATAACACCATTTCCTTGTGAATTATGCTCAAACAAAGTAACCGTTTACATATAAACCGCTGTTTTCTACATATTTCTTTGCAAATAACCCCCCATTATGCTATAATTGCGTTGTAAAAACCGCACCTTCGCTTTGCAGGACTGCACGCCTGCTGCTGCGGGGCCTTTCCCCTGTTTCGGTCGGGTTGACCCTCCGCTACGGCGGGCGCGGCCTCCGTTTCACTCGGGCTGACCCTCCGCCACAGCGGGCGCGGCCTCCGTTTCACTCGGGCTGACCCACCATTTCGTCGGGCGCGGCCTCCGTTTCACTCGGGCTGACCCTCCGCCACGGCGGGCGCGGCCTCCGCTTAACTCGGGCTGACCCTCCGCCACGGCGGGCGCAGCCTCCGCTTAACTCGGGCTGACCCTTCATTTCATTCCGGGCAGCCCTCCCCGCTGCGGCGCACCCGCCTTTCCCCACCGGGTCTGTCGACCCGTCGGGGGCCCCATAGGCAGCCCTCCCCGCTCCGGCGCGCCCGCCTTTCCCCACCGGGTCTGTCGACCCGCCGTTCCCCCGCAGGCCGCACCCGTTCCTCCCGGCCAAACCCAATGTAACCGTTTATCATGATCCCCCCGAATGAGGAGGTGAACGCCATCAATATCAAGGAAGTCGCCAAGGCCGCAGGGGTCTCGGTCGCCACCATCAGCCGGGTGCTCAATCACCCCGAGCAGGTGCAGCCCGAAACCAAAACCCACGTGCTGGCGGTGATGGAAAGTCTCAATTACCGCCCCAACTGGTTCGCCCGCGGCCTTAACCTCGGCAAAACCGGCACCATCGCGCTGCTGGTGCCCAATATCGAAAGCCGCCGTTACCGGGAGATCCTTTCCGGTGTGGAAACGGTCGCCCTGAAAAAGCAGCATATCGTCATGCTGTGCAATACCCATGCCGACCCCGAGCAGGAGGCCGAATACCTCAAAATGGTGGTCAGCCGGCAGGTGGATGGCGTCATCGTGGCGTCCTCTATGCTGGCGCCGGCGCAGCTCACCACCCTCATCGGCCCCGACCAGCCGTGGGTCCACATCGGGCCGGGCATGGGGGAGGCGTGCCGGAACCTCTGTTATATAAATTATGAGGAAGGCGCCTACCAAATGACCACCCATCTGATAAAAATGGGGCAGACCGAGATTGCGCTGCTGCTGGATGAAGCCCCCCTGACCGAAATGAAGCAGGTGACCGAGGGCTACCGCCGGGCGTTGCGGGAGCAGCTTCCCGGTGCCGGGGAGTGCATCCTCACCGAGCAGGACAGCCCCCGCGGCGGGTTTCTCATCACCCAGCGGCTGCTGCAAAATGACGCCCTCCCCCCTGCCATGATCACCGCCAGCAGCGGGCAGGCCAGCGGCGTTTTGCAGGCCCTGCAGGGGGAAGGCATCCCGGTGCCGGAGCAGATGGCGCTGGCCTGTCTTTCGGACTCCGCCACCTGTTCCATCCTGGAGCCGCCCCTGACGGCACTGGAGTCGCCCAATAAACGACTGGGCATGGTGGCCGCCCGTATGCTGTTCGATACCATCGAGGACAACGGCGAGGAGGGCTACGGCCCGCAGGAGGTCATCCTGCAGCCCAAATTGAAGATCCGCCGCAGCTGCGGCAACACCAAGCCCATTTATGAGCTGTTCGGATAAAGGAAAGGGGGCAACCGTCATGACATTAAACACAGAATATATGGGTCTCAAGCTCAAAAATCCCATTTTGGTGGCGGCCGGCCCGTGGAGCCGGGACCGTGCTTCCATTCAGCGCTCCATCGATGCGGGCGCAGGCGCCGTCGTCACCGAGACCATCACACTGGAGGCCAACCAGAACCCCAGTCCCCGCCTGTATGTGGGCAGCTCCGGGCAGATGTTCAATACCACCCTGTTCTCCGGCATCCACCTGGAGCAGTGGGAGCAGGAATTTGAGGCGCTGCAGCGGGGCGATTGCAAACTGATCGCCAGCATTTGGGGCAATACTCCCAGTGAGCTGGCGTATCTGGCCGGCAAGGTGGAGCGCATGGGCGCCGATGCCGTCGAGGTCAGCGTTTCCGCGCCGCTGGGCACCCGCATGGAGGCCGGTACCGTCCCGCGGGAAATCTTCGATTTTGTTTCTGCCGTCACCGGTGCGGTGGATATCCCCGTTTCGGTCAAGCTCTCCTACGAAGCCTCCAATTTCAGCGGCTTTACCGCCTCGCTGGAACGGGCGGGGGTCGCAGGCGTCACCGCCATCGATGCCCTGAAGGGGCTGATGGGGGTGGACCTGGAGCATCACCGCACCCTGATGCCCACCTACGGCGGGTACAGCGGGCAGCACATCCGCCCCATAGCGCTTGCCACCATCGCCACCCTCAAGCAGACCACCGGCTTCCCCATCTGCGGCTGCGGCGGCATCAATACCGCCCATGACGCCCTTGAATTCATCATGCTGGGCGCCCGGTGCGTCCAGCTGGCCAGCGTCCTGCTGCGGGAGGGCTACGAAGCCATCCCACGCATTTTGGGCGATCTGGAACGCTGGATGACCGACCACGGCTATTCCTCACTGGAGGAGGTCTGCGGGCTGGCACTCAATTCGCTGATGCCCTTTGAGGAGCTGCCGCCCCGTCCCCTTACCGCCCGTCTTACCGGCGGCTGCGATGGCTGCGGCAAATGTGTCCACAGCTGCCTGTACGGCGCCATTTCCATCAGGGACGGCAAGGTCGTGATCGATGACGCCCGCTGCACCGGCTGCGGCATGTGCCGGGCTGTCTGCCCGCAAAACGCGCTGGCGCTGCGCTGGTAAGATGAGCCCCCTCCTCCCCCGCAAAAGCCACGCCCTATGGCCCGCAGGGCAGCCCGCCCCTCCGGGGCGGGCTCCGCGGCCTCCGGCCGCGTGCGGCCGCCTGCGGCGGCCGGCCCTGCGGGCCCTCCCCTTGCACCAACTCCCCTGCACCACCCCCTAATATCCCCCCACAAATAATACTCCCCGTATAGAAAGAGCCTCCCACCACGGGAGGCTTTTTGGCAAAGCATTGGCTGCTGTTTTTAGCTTCGACAGATACTCAAATAATATCCATATTTCCCTTTAGCAGAGCGCACTTCACCATGAATATTGACAGAAAATCGCTTTGGAAGTAGAATACATTTAGACAGTATAGTGAATAGAGGGCATTTCGGGTGCCGATGAGGGTTAATCGTTTTAGGAGGATTTTCGATGAGTTTTTGTTGTGCCGATTTAGTTGAGATGTTTTCTCTTACCGATACTCCGATTACAGTCATCGCCGGTCACGCATATTTGCACAGGGAAATCCAATGGGTCTATCTGGCTGAAGCAGAAGATAACTTTCTGGATACTATCCAATGGACGAAAGGCGGCGAATTGGCCATTGTCACGGGCAGCAGCATTAAGGGAGATGCGGACACCGCATTAATCAATTACCTGCGCCGCAGTAAAAAAAAGAACATCGCCGGTCTTGTCATCAATATCGGCAAATACATCGACGAGATATCTCCTCGCGTCATTGCAGTCGCTGAAAGCTGTCAGATTCCGCTGATGGCTTTACCTTGGGAATCCCATCTCGTGGATTTTACCCGGCAGGTGTGTACGGCAATTATCCATCAGCAGCAAAAAACATCGGCAGAAAGAACGTTAGCCTCCGGTTTGCTGCTGGGGCAGCCCCCACTTTCGGAAATACAGCCGCTTCTATCCCGATACGGATGGGAGCCGGGAGTGAATTACACCGTTGTCGGTTTTGCTTTAATCTCTGCACAGCCGGAACGGGTGCAAACGATTATCCGTGAGGTCTATACGATATTGATCCAGCATAATATACAAGCCGCGACACTACCGACCGAAAAGAAGCTCTATATTGTTATCCGCAGCGACCTATCCGAAGATCGCATCAAAAGCCTTTTTGAATCGGTTGCAAACCAGCTGATGCAAAGCTGCGCCGAAACTGCGGTGCAAATTGCGGTCGGAAAACGGGTGGCAGGCATTACTGAAGTTCCCCAAAGTCTGAAAACCGTGCAGCAAATTCTGCAGGCATGTCATTTTACATCTGAAAAAGCAGTATGCTCCTGCCATGACCTTGGGATATTCTCATTGTTGTTTTCGATTGATAACATTGATATCCTTTGGGACTATTACAATCAATTGTTCACTCCGCTGCTGAAATATGATAAGAACAACAATTCTTTTTTGATGAATACCCTGATCGTATATATGGAAAATGAGGCCCGTGTAGCCCCTGCTGCAAAAGCGCTGTATATCCACGAGAACACATTGAAATACCGGTTGAATATTATCCGTAAGCTGTTACAAATGGATATCAGCCTGCCCGAAGCGCAGGCTCGTATCGTTGTGGGCATCAAAATCGGCAATATGCTGAAATGCAAAGAAAAAACCAGGTAAAGGGGCATAAGTTGATTGTCTTTACTAACCAAAATTTCGTTATCTCATTTGTTCCGGGCAACAACTAACCGAATCGGCAGAGAGTGGGAAAAGCCGCTGTAACAGCGGTGTTTTCCCACTTTTTTTGTGTTTTCACAGTCTGTTTTTCTCCGCTTGCTTTTCTTGCTCGGGGTGCTTTATATTGGATATAACAAAGCAAGGAATTATACGAATCGTTTAGATGCGTCAACAGGAGAACAACAGAATAATGTATGGATTCTTATTAGTCCTTTTTTCATCATTACTGCACGGGTTTGAACCCTGTGTTCGATCCATTCCACTGGCTGCCGGTATTTCCCCTGTCGAAGTAAATATTTTCTGCTCGGCTGTTCTTCTTGTCATTGCCACGGCAGATTGTCTTTTCAAAAAAAGCACAGTCAGGATCCCTGCAAAGCATGCCGTACAACTGCTTGTGTTCGGGGGAATCGGGATCGGCCTGACACGTTTACTGTTAACGCTTTCATATCAATACATCGGCGTAGGAACCACAACAGTGATACATTTCCTGTATCCGACGCTTGTCTGTATTGTAATGGCAATATGGTTACGTCAGCATCTTACCACTAACCATATTATGGCTATTGTTCTTTCCATTGCCGGTTTGGTGTGCATCAGCTTTGATAGCCTTTCCGCCGGCTCCCTTTTGGGGATATTCTTTGCGGTATTATCGGCGTTTACCTTTGTGGTATACATTGTGGTCATTGATTCCGGATCCTCCGGAAATGTTCGTCTTAATGTGAAGCTGTTTTATATTGCGCTGGGCTGCCTTTCAGTGAATCTGGCCTGTTATCCCTTCATGGAGCACTCTGTGGCAGCATTGGGCCGCCGCGAAGTTTGGCTGCTGATAAGCTGCGGGATCATGACTTATCTATCCACCGGCACATTTACCGCCGGCATTCGCTACATCGGTGCAGCAAAGGCGTCTTTCTGCAGCTTGCTTGAACCGGGAAGCGCTTTGGTTTTCAGTGCTATTCTTTATCATACACATTTTACCGTCATGGCGGTCGTCGGAATTTTCCTTTTGCTCGGTTCTATTGTTTTTATTTCTCTCCCTGATACTAAACAGAAGACCGGTGCAGTGCATCATTCATGCGGTTTCTTAACCAAGGGTATTCGAAAAGGGGAACGGGATTAACGGTGAATGTACCGTTTGATACAAAAAATATACAAACAGAAAGGAGATCAAGTAAAATGGCAAAAACACTATTTTATGGCGGCCATATCATTACCGAAAACGATCAGGACGAGATCTACCAAAAAGGCTGGGTTTTGGTGGAAAATGATCGCATCATCGGTATCGGAGAAGGCGATCCCCCGGAAGTGGACGGCGAGGTTGAACGTCGGAATGTTCAGGGACATGTTGTAATGCCGGGCTTTGTCAATATTCATACCCATGTGGGAGGAACCATCTTCAAGGCCTTGAGCGAAAATCTGGAGAACAGCTTCTACGGATTCTGCTTCCCGATGGAGCGTTTCCTGACGCCGGAGAGCATGCATGCAATCAGCATGGTGGGCGCAATGGAGGCGGTCAAATTCGGCTCCACTTTTATCAATGATATGTACCACTATCCCCATTCTACCGCAAAAGCCGTGGGAGATTTGGGAATGCGCGGCATTATCAGCGGAAAAATCTATGAACCGGATTTCTGCCGGCTGCAGTACAATGACTATACCCCCATTCCCGGGCAGGCAGAAGAAAAGCTCGGGGTCAATGTGGACCTGATCGAAAAATACCATAAGACCTATAATGGAAGAATCGAGTGCGGCTTCGGCCCCCATGCCACCGATACGGTTTCCATTCCCCTGGCAAAACGGATCCGTGATTTGGCGGATCATTATGGTGTCCGGATCCACACCCACGTTTCCCAAAAAACGCAGGAGGTTGAGCATGACCTGGAGGCCTATGGTATGCGGCCTGTGGAATACCTTTTGGAAACCGGTCTCGCCGGTCCCGATCTGACTGCTGCCCACTGCGTGTATTTGACCGATCATGATGCAGAGCTTTTGCAGAAGCACCACATTCATGTAGCACACTGCGCCGAGGTATTCTTAAAAATCGGTGTGTTTGCTGATGTTAAGAAGTGGTACGATCATGATATCTATTATGCCTTGGGTACCGACTGGGTGGCACTGAACCCCTGGACCAATATGCGGTTCTATCTTGCCGGCTGGCGGATGGGCGGTATCGATCGCAAGTATTCCAATGCAAGCCAGGCCATGCGCCGCGCAACCATTGAGGCAGCCCGCTTCATCGGAAAGGGCGATGAGCTCGGTTCCCTGGAGGTCGGGAAAAAGGCGGATCTTCTTGTGCTTGACGTGCGTCAGCCGCATTTGACCCCGATGTATGATGATGTGGTTGCGACACTGGTATTCAATGCGACCGGCAATGAGGTTGAAACCGTTATGATTGACGGTCGCATCGTCGTGGATAACTTTAAGGTACAAACTGTTGATGAAATGAGTGCCATGGAGGAGGCAAGTGAATACTGCAAGTTCTATCTGAAAAAACAGCTTGAGGCAAAATGAATAAGGAGGTAACGCTATGTTCGATTCTGTATCTCTTTTAATGGTAGGTTCGTACATCGGTGTGTATGTAATTTGTATGATCATTTTGAAGGTTTACGCTGACCGGTACCTTGATAATGACTAAAAGGAGGAGCGCACATGAGTATTACTTGGTTTATCGTTGTATTCGTTCTTTATCTTGTAGCGAATTTTGCTATTTCCTATTTTGCTGGTAGAGGCGCCAAAACCACAACCGAATTCACTCTCGGCAAAGTAGGCCCTGTTGTTTTGGCATTTTCCTTTTTTGCTGCCCGCTTGAGCGCAGGCATTTACATGGGCGAGCCCGGTATCCTTTATACCTCCGGTTGGCCTTATGCATGGGTTGGCATCCTGAATGCTGCATTTTGGACGGCCTCCATTCTGGTTGTTACCCGCCGCATGCGCGCCTATGCCGGCTCGCTTGGCTCCCTAACTGTTCCGGAATTTTTGGGGCAGCGGTACGGCAGCCGCTTTTTGCGGATCTGGACCTGCATCGGCTGCAGCATTTTCTACATTCTGCTGATGGTTGCGCAGTATAAGGGTGCAGTGGCACTGTTCTCCACTCTGTTCGGGTTGGACAAGCGCTTTGTCATTGTTGCCCTCTCCATTATTTCCGTGCTGGTAGTCAGCACCGGCGGCTTCAAATCGGTAGCGTGGACAACCTTCTTCCAGGGTATCATTATGATCGCTGTCGGCTTAATCATTTTCCTTGTTGCCTTCAAGGAAGTGGGCTGGAGCTTTGCTGATGTTAACACTCAACTGGCGCAGGTCGATCCCAACCTGGCAAGGCCCTTTGCCGAAAGCGGGTTGTATAGTTTAGGCGGCGTCATTGCCCTTCCTTTCTATTTGTTTATCTCGCTGGTATCAAATCCGTATTGTACCATCCGCTTGATGGCGCTGACTGACTGCAGCAAGAAGAATTTCAAGAAGTTCAGCATGACGCTGATTTCCATCGGCATGATTTGCTTCCTGCTGTATTGCTCCGGTCTGTTCGGGCGTGTTCTGTTCCCGAATCTGGCTGATGCGGATAGTGTTATCCCCACCATTGCAATGACATATCTGCCCAACTGGCTGGTTGCGGTAGTTGCGGTCGGTCTGTTTGCCGCCCTTACCTCTACCGTCAACTCGATGCTGCAAACCGTCAGCTCGATGATTTCCATCGACCTCTACAAGAGCAATATCAATAAGAACGCGACCGATAAGCAGGTTATGACGGTGAACCGCATTGCTACCTTCGTCACCATTCTGGTTGTACTTTTCATCGCATACTTCTATATGCCTGATTTGCTTTCGATGTTGTCCCTGATTGCAGGAACCGGTTCCGGATTGGTTACCTTTGCACCGCTTCTGGTTGGACTGTACTGGGATAAAACGACCAAGGCCGGCGCTATTGCAGGCTCTCTTGCCGGAGTCGGCGGGTTTGTATTCTTCTACTTCTGCTGTAATTTCAATCTCTGGATCAAGGGCGTTGCAGCTGCCCTTCTGGCAGTTGTTGTGACGATGATTGTCAGCCACTTCACAAAGCCGATTGATGCTCAAATTCTGGCTCGTATGAAAGGCGTTGAAACCGCAGGTTAATCACATCTCTTAAATAGAAGTACACATATTTATTCCTCCTCATAAAATGGTTCTTCTATCATCAAAGGGGCTGTGATAAAAAACAGTCCCGCCTAAAAAGAAAAGAGTCTTGGCACCGTAAGCAGTAGTGTCAAGGCTCTTTTCTCTTTGACCGGATCATTGAGCAGTAAACAACCAATTGTCCAAAAGAAGAATAGTGCCGCCCCTGAAAAGAGCGGCACAAAGAAGGATGAATTACAGCCTTCTAGCCACATAGCGGAAGGCCAAATCCAGCAAAACCACCAGCGCAGTGACCCCAAGGAATAGCAGAAACGCCGTGACATAGGTCCCGGAGCCGGTCTGGGCGGCCCCGACCAATGTAGCGCCAAAGGATGCCGGCAGCATACTCATATTGACAATGCTGAAATTGGTTCCGTAATTTCGGGTGCCGAAGCAGTTGGCCGTAACCGTCGAGGTCATGGTGGGCATCCCGCCATAGGAAAAACCGACTAGCAGCAGCCCGATGACCGCCGGCACGGCGCCGCCTCCCCGCAGGGAAAGCAGCAGAAGAAGACAGGAAATAATAAAGCCGGAAACATCCGCCAGCATGGCAAAGGTATTCCCCTTTTTATCAAAGAGAGCGCCGAACGCCAAACGGCCAAGCCCGTTGCAGACCGACTGCAAACCGACCACCAATGCGGTGACGCCGGCGGCAACACCGGCCTCCACTGCAATGTAGCGGGAATGGCCGATCACGCCGGTGCCGATAAGATTGGAGCAGACAATGATGAAGAACAGCAGCCAGAAGGCACCTGTTTTGACCATCTGACCGGTGGTGTATTCCCGGCTGACGGCGTCGGTTGCTCCTTCGCCGGAGGGGACAACGGGCGGCGCCGCAATGACCCACCGGCTGCCGATCAGCAGCACGACCAGCGTTGCCGCACCCAGCAGCAGGTAGGTGGCGCGCCAGCCTATGGCAGAACGGAACAAAATCTCCGCGATGTTGCCCATGACAAGGGTGCTGCACCCGAAGCCCATCAGCAGCACCCCGGAGGCAAAGCCCTTTTTATCGGGGAACCAGCCCATGACCGTCCCCAGTACCGCATTGTAGGAACAGCCGACGCCCAAACCGATCAGCCCGCCGTAGGAAAGGTACAAAAGCCACACGCTGTGCGCCGTAATGCGGGAACAGAGGAAATACCCCAAAAAGCACATGACCGCACCGATCATCACGGTGGTACGGGCGGAAAGCCGCCGGGTGACAAAGCTGCCCGCCAGCCCGCCGATGCAAAAGCAGGACATGACGATGGTAAAATTGAGTCCGAGCTGTGCGCTGGTCCAGCCGAATTCCACCGGGAAGGGGGCGGAAAGGATGCTCCAGGCGTAGATGGTACCGGTGAACAGGAACATGACACAGCCCGCCGCCAGAATAGCGGCACGGGAGGGTACTTTTCGATCAGCCATAGAGATGCGCTGTCTCCTCTCCGTTCAGAACTCGCAGGCAGCCGTCTGCCAGCGCCTGCATCTCGTTTTCGCCTGGGACGATGACAAATTCCCCGAGAAACCCTGCATAGCCCTTTACCATTTCACAGAACACCTCGGAATAGGCGATCCCGCCGGTAAGAACAAAATAATCCACCTTGCCCCTGACCAGCACCGCCAGCCGGGCCATCCCCCGGGCAACGCCCAGCGCCATCGCCTCATAGACCAGCTGTGCCTCCCGGTCTCCGTCCTCCGCCATCTTCTCTACAACACGGGTATCGGAGGTCCCGAAAAAGCTGGTAAGACCGCCCTGCCGCTGCAAAAGCTTCATCGCGCCGTTATAATCCAGCTTATCCTTTTCGATTTTACGAACCATCAGATAATCGGGGATCAGGCCGGCACGCTCCGGGCTGAAGGGCCCTTCGTCATCGGAAACAATATCAACAATGCAGCCGTTGCTGTGCAGGCTCATGGTGATCCCCCCGCCCAGATGCGCCACAACAATATTACTGCCGTAATAATCGATCCCCTTCTCCCGGCAAACCTTCATCGCTGCCGCGCGCATATTCAGGTTGTGTGCCTGCCCCACTCGGCGAACATCCTTCAGTCCGGTAATGCGCACCAGGTCGATCAGCTCATCGACGGTGACAGGGTCATAGATATAGGCCTTGACCCCCGCCTTTTGAGCAATCCCATAGGCAATGGCACAGCCCAGATTGGAGGCATGGTGGTTGACGGGGCGGTCCCGCAACGCTTCAATGAGCGCCGGGGTCACCTCATAGGCGCCGGAAGCAACGGTGGTCACGGCGCCGGTTTCGGGATCGGTATAGGAGGGCAGCAGGCCGCCGCGCGCCACCACGCCGGAAAGCTCGCTGATTTTTTCCCCGTGATCGGCAAGGGCCTGCAGCACCAGCGCCGTCCGCATCTCCTTCTGATCATAAATCACGGTATATTTTTTGATCTCGGCAGCATCATGCTCGATGCTCTCCTTCCACACCTGCTCGCCATCGTGATAAAAGGCGATCTTGGTGGAGGTAGAGCCGGGATTGATGACAAGTATCTTTTTCATAGGAATATCCTCTCCTAAAATAACGGTTATTTCTTCAGTCCCGCCATCAGGCAGCCCAGTGCGATGGAGCAAAGCTTGGTCTCATCGGTATCGGCACGGCTGCACATGACGATGGGGGTATCGGTGCCGACAATGACACCGGCAGCCTTGGCGCCCAGAATATCACCCAGCGTTTTCCCCATGATGTTGCCTGCCTCGATATTGGGAACGATGAAGATATCGGCTTCGCCTGCAACGGGAGACCGGTAGCCCTTGACCTCGGCACAGTGGGCGGAGACCGCAAGGTCCATGGCAATGGGGCCTTCCACCAGAACATTTGCGCCGAATTCGCCTGCCTCACCCAGCTTTTTCAGCTCGGCGGCGTCCACGGTGGCGGGCATCTTGGGGTTCACCTTTTCCTTGGCGCACAGCACCGCAACCTTTGGCTCCTCGATCTCCAGCGCTTTGGCAACCGGCAGGCAGTTCTTGATAATGTCGATCTTCTGCTCCAGCGTGGGGTACAGCACCATACCGCCATCGCTGGTGATCATCAGCTTGTGGTAGGCGCCCAAGGTATCAAAGGTCATCACGTGGCTGAGCAAGCCATGCACCGGCAGCCCGGTCTCTTTATTGAGGATCGCTTTCAAAAAGATGTTGGTATCCACCAGGCCCTTCATAAGAAAATCCGCTTCTCCCCGCCGGACCAGCTCCACCGCCTTGTCGCACGCCTCGGCCATATCAGCAGCCTGCACCAGCCGGGCATTGCAAAAGGTGATGTTCTCCTCCTGCATGACACGCCGGATGACGGAAAGATCACCGACAAGCACGGGGCGGATCATCCCGGCTTTCTCGGCGGCCGCCATCGCCTTAATGGTGTCCGCATCCTGCGCCGCTGCCCCCGCCAATACCATTGGCTCACCATGCTTTGCCTTTTCCAGCATCTGTTCAAAAGAAACGATCATATTAGCTTCCTCCCGGTATTTTTTCGGTCTCACCCCACAGGGGCGGTGTTTTCCTCTTCTATTATAAAAAAAGCGCTTTCTCCTGTGAAATGCACCGATTGAATGACTGTTATTCCGCGGCCGGAATGACCGTCATTCCAAAACGGCATTTCCTTTATGCCGGGAAAAGGGGTATGATAATGCCAGTGAGAACGCCTTTCTCGTACAGCGGTGTTTTCACCAAGGGAATTGAAACATCTCCTCATACTTCTCCTTTTTTGGTTTTTCGGCGTGCCGTCCTTTTTTGTCAAATAAAACGTAACCTCCCAATGTCGTTTCATTGTTTTTGCGGTACGCCCCTCCCCTGCCGGGCTTTCCCTCCCGGCAGGGGCTTCCTCTTTATTGCGGAAAATGATATGCCGTTATACCGAATAAGCATTAAACGCATTTGTTCCGCGGTAAAAAATATGCTAAAATAAATGCATAAGGCGGTGTACCGAACGGCCCCGCCGAAAAAGCCGACGGAGGGATGCAACTATGACGATTTTTCAGCTGGAATGCTTTTGCGCTTTGGCCGATTCCTTGAATTTTACCCAAACCGCCAATGCCATGTTTATCACCCAGCCTGCGCTCAGCCGGGCCATCTCCTCGCTGGAGCAGGAGCTGCAGCTGACATTGCTGCAGCGCACCACCCACAGCGTCACCCTCACCCCCGCCGGGAAGATCTTCTCCAGCGAATGTCAGAAGCTGCTCAAGGATCTTCAGCGGGTCAGCGAGCGTGCCCGTTCCGCCCAGACCGGGCAGATCGGCAGCGTGCGGATCGGCTTTCAGCGGGATAACTTTGAAACCTATATTGCGGACTTTGTAAACCTGTTCCGCCACAGCCACAGCGATATTGCGCTGGAGCTGCTGCCGTTTAGCGTCAATGAGCTGAACAACGCCCTGCAGGAAAAGACGGCGGACGCCGTGATCTCCGGCGGCCCCCCTGCCAATGAATCCATCCGCAGCCTGATGATCGCCAATCTGCCGGAATGTGTGGCGCTGCCGCTGGATCATCCCCTGGCGGACCGGGAGGTGCTGGATATGCGTGAACTGAAAAACGAAAAGTTTATCGCCATGTCCCGTTCCATCTCCTGCTCCGGCTTTGAATCCATCATTCACAAATCGCTGGTCGCCGGCTTTGAGGCACAGATCGTGGCACAGGTGGAGCTGCTTCCCACCCTGATGACGCTGGTCGCCTGCGGGCAGGGTATCTCCATCCTGCACCGTGATATGCTTGCCCGCAGCAACGGCCGTATTGCCTTTGTCCCGCTGCGCAGCGTCTCCTACTTCCGCCGTTTTTTGATGTGGGACATCAATAACGATAACCCCTGCCTCAAGCCGCTGATCGCGCTGGGACACAAATGGCAGGATGAGCTGGAATTTCCCGCAGAATAAGCCGCATCCCCCGGAATAAGGTCCATCGCCTTTTCCGGGGGATTTTGATATCCTTCCTCGTTAAAAAGCATCCGGCGCAGGGCAACATGCTCCACGCCGGATGTCTTTATTCATTGGAGGACAAACATTGCTTATTTCTGTTCTCTGCCAATCGCCAGGCCCTTTTCGAAGGCCTCCTTATTCAGCGGCAGCAGCTTGGGCTTTTTCGCCATCTTATGCTCGATGGTCGACCAAACGACCTCGGGCGGAACGACCTCGGTATAGCCGACGTAAACGCCCAGCATGATGACATTCAGCACCTTGGCATTCCCCATTTCCAGCGCCATCTCGGTAACGGGGGCCTTGACCAGCTTCACGTCGGTGCGGTCGATCTTATCGCTGACGATGGAGCTGTTGATGAACAGGGTACCGCCCTTTTTTAGGGTGGGCAGGAACTTTTTCAGGGACGGGCCGTTCATCACGATGAGGTCATCCATGACATCGCCCAGCGGCGCACCGATCTCCTCATCGGAGATCACCACGAAGCAGTTGGCGGTACCGCCGCGCTGCTCGGCGCCGTAGCTCGGGAAAAAGGTCACTTTCTTATCGGTAGCATCGCAGGTGGCGGATGCCAGGAATTTGCCGAGAGTCATAACACCCTGACCGCCGAAGCCGGCTACGCACAGGTTGGTTTCCATTTGCGTGCTCCTCCTTTCATCAGCGGTCGCGGATCACACCCAAAGGGTATTCCGGCAGCATTTTTTCTTCAATGAATTTCAGGGAATCCAGCGGGTCCAGTCCCCAGTTGGTGGGGCAGCTGGTCACGATCTCCACCATGGAGAAGCCCTTTCCGTCCAGCTGGTTCTGGAATGCCTTATGGATGGCCTGCTTGGTCTTGATGACGTTTTGCGGGGTATTGCAGCTAGTACGCACCAGGTAGGCGGGCGCCGTAAGCTCGTCAAGGATCTCGCACATGTGCATGGGATAGCCATGCTCCTCGGCAATCCGGCCCTTGGGGGCGGTGGAGGCCTTCATCCCGATCAGGGTGGTAGGCGCCATCTGGCCGCCGGTCATCCCGTAAATGCCGTTATTGATAAAGATGACGGTGATGTTCTCGCCGCGGTTGGCGGCATGGATGGACTCGGCCATACCGATGGAGGCAAAGTCGCCGTCCCCCTGATAGGTGAATACCAAGGTATCGGGATTGGCGCGCTTCATGCCGGTGGCTACGGCGCAGGCACGGCCGTGGGGGGCGGTGCTGTTATCGTATGCAATATAGTCCATGTGCAGCCCGCAGCAGCCGATCCCCAGTACGCAGGCGGCCCGGTCTACCAGGTTCATTTCCTCCAGCACCTCACCGATGAGCTTGATCACGGTGCTGTGCATACAGCCGGGGCAGAAGCCGGAAACCTTATCCTCCTGAATGGTTTTTGTCCGTGAATAAATCTTTTCCATTCTTTCCCCTCCTTTACCGGTTCAGCAGCTTTTCCACTGCTTCCACAACAGCCTCACGGCTCATAATGTTACCGCCGGAGCACAGACAGGTCTCGATGGGACAGCGGCCGCGAACGGCATGGTCCACATCCTCTGCCAGCTGGGCGGGAATGGACATCTCAACATCCAAAATGGCACGGCAGGTACCGTAATCCAGTTTTTCAAAGGATGCCTTGGGGAAGGGGTGAACGGTGATGGGGCGGATAAGACCGACCTTTTTCCCCTCGGCACGCATCATTTCCACCACGGATTTGGCGATACGGCCGGAAATACCGTATGCGGTGATAACCACTTCGGCATCCTCGGTGCAGTATTCCTCCACCATCACATCCTTTTCCCAGGAGTTGTAAAGGCGGAGCGCTTCCTCATTGACCGCCTGCATCTTGTTGGTGTCCCACTGGCCGGGCTGAATCCACGCGCGGTGGGCATAATCCAGCGGATGCCCGATGCAGGCCCACTTTTTCTTGCTCTCACGAATGGCGGCGATCTCCTCATCGCTCATCATCTCGGGCAGCTCTACCGGCTCCATCATGGTACCGATCACGCCATCCGCCAAAATGAGCACGGGATTGCGGTCCCGGTCTGCCAGCTCAAACGCCTTGCAGGTCAAGTCAACCGCCTCCTGTACGGTGGCGGGGGCCAGAACGATCATCTCAAAGCCGCCGTTACCGGAGGCCTTGGTCGCTTGAAAATAATCCTGTTGGGCAGGCTGAATGGCGCCGACGCCGGGGCCGCCGCGCATGACGTTCAGGATGACAGCCGGCAGCTGCGCGCCTGCGCAGTAGGAAATGCCTTCCTGCTTCAGGCTGACACCGGGGCTGGAGGAGGAGGTCATGGAACGGGCGCCGACGGAAGCTGCACCATAGACCATGTTGATCGAAGCGACCTCCGATTCGCCCTGAACAAAGCTTCCGCCTACCTCCGGCAGACGACGGGCGAAATACTCGGGAATCTCATTCTGTGGGGTGATGGGATAGCCGGCAAAGAAACGGCAGCCGGCACGAACTGCTGCCTCGGCGATCGCCTCGCAGCCTTTCATCAATACTCTTGCCATATCTTTTGTCTCCTTTTATTTGTAAACTTCGATAGCCCCATCCGGGCAGATACGCGCGCACATGCAGCAGCCAATACAGTCATCATTGACCGGCTCCACGTACTCATAGCCCTTGGAATTAACATTCGTTCCCAAAGCCAGTACATTTTTGGGGCAGAACTTGATGCAATACTGGCAGCTTTTGCAGCGTTCAGCAATCACCACTACCTTTGCCATACCATGAATCCTCCTTCCGAATACGAAATGGATCTAAACTTATCTATCAGCGCAGGATTTCTCCTCCCGCAGCCATGGATACACAAGACGAAGCTCCAGCGGCAGCACCGGCAGCTCATTTGTTTCACGCTCACCGGTGTGAAGCGCCCGGCGGATCGTCGCAAACTCCAGCTGACAGTACGGCTCCAGCATTTTCCGGGTCTTGAGGAGGCCCTCCTCGAATTCCTGCCGGGTGGTGTGTACGCCGTTATTGGGATTTGCCACAAAGCGCAGCCGGGGAAGCTGCAAATGAGTGACCCGAAGGATCTTACTGATGGTACCGTCGATATGCTCAATATCCAGTGACCAGGGGCGGTAGGCATTGACCACATAGTACACGGCGGTATTTTCCCGGCCCAACATCGGGGCGTAGCCCCCCACCGCGCGGGCACCGATATCATCGCCGCCAACATCCATCACGACACAGCAGCCGGGGTCCCGCAGCAGACGGTTGACACCGCCGACCTGCGTCGGAGCATCCATGAACTGCTTTTCAAAATGAAAAGTAATGCCCAGCGCTTCCATTTCCTTTGCAAGATCACGGGACCGAAACAGCGGCTTGGTCATATCAAGGTCAAAAAAATGCACCGGCAGGGGTTGGTGCTTCGTCAGGTGGACCGCAAGATTCAGTGCGATCTCACTTTTGCCGCTGCCCGCTTCCCCCAACAACAGATAGTTTTTATACCGGGAGCCGCCTTGCTCCAGATACCCTTTCCACTCCATGTGCCGCCGCTCCTCTCTGCTGTATTTTCACCTTCTATTTTAGTAATGATGGCGCGTCATGTGAAATGCATAGAGCGAATAAGTGTTATCACATCCCCGCTTCTGCGGAAGTATTGCCCCCTCCCCTCCCCCGCAAACCC
>ERZ827423.1395-NODE-1395-length-23842-cov-19.608400_pt1 | contig 23842 bp, 26 predicted proteins | sample MGYA00519775_ERZ827423 | MGnify/ENA primary metagenome ERZ827423 (study PRJEB31778, sample SAMEA3449296) | human gut metagenome | biome: human gut; feature: human-associated habitat; material: faeces | place: United Kingdom | collected 2010/2012 ...
CCTGATTTACGAACGCCGCGGAAGCCGCACGGGTTTGGGCGGCACTTACTGCCTGACTGCTTAATTTTATGCTGTTAACCTTAAATGATACTTCGCCAGTAGTTGTATCAACACTGCTACTGCCAAGCCCTTCGCGCGCAACGCCTGCGGTAAAGGTATCCGTAACATCACCTATTGAACCAATGTTACCATCAATAAGCGTCATTTTATCGCCAACGTTAATATTGCTTCCGCCTGCAATGTTAATGGTTTTAATTTTGGTATTTGTAAGGTCACCTCTTCTAATTCTAAGCACGGGTTCTTCGTCATTCCAGGCGATATTTTTAAAAGCAATATCGTTAAAACCTACTACAGATTGCGCAGTACCGCTCCAGCCGTCAATGGTAAGAGTGTTGCCGGTATCGTTGGTTTTGTTACTGCCATACAGATTAGCATTTTCAATATCGGCAGAGCCGCTGATGATGATTTTGTTGTCATTAGCACTGCCATATGCAAAGCCGCCGTAAACATCACCTGTAACAGAGCCGCCGCTGATGCTAATAATATTATGGTGAGCTACGCTGTTTCCTGAATCGCCGCCGAAAACGTTGCCTGTAACAGAGCCGCCGCTGATGTTAACAATATTATGGTGAGCTACGCTGTTTTCTGAATAGCCGCCGAAAACGTTGTTTGTAACAGAGCCGCCGCTGATGTTAACAGTGTTGTTATAAGCTTCGCCGCTGATTGACCTGCCTCCGTGAACAACGCCTGTTACTTTAGCATTGCCATTGATAGTTACATTGCCGCCGCTGGCATCTTCATAGTAATTGCCGTTGCCAGCGCCGTAAACATTGCCTATTGTACAGCCGGTAATGGTGAAACTGTGACCATTGCCGTAAACATTATCAAAATTGCCGCTACTGATAATTTCTCCGTCCTTATTTACAGTGTAATCATCCGCTGCCGCTACGGGTGTAGCCGCATATAAACCAAGGCTGCCTGCTGCCAGTACAGCTGCTAAAATTTTATAAGTTAAACTTTTGCGCATAATAAAACCTCCTCCCATTTTTGTTACGGGAGGAGAGTTACGGAGAGAAATTGCAGGTACGTAATTCGCCTCCCCTGCGAACATCTTGATTTGGGTTTATTATAACATTTACAATAGACATTTGTACAGCTTTGTTTTGCAGGTTTTGTAAAGGTCCCAATTTTCAATTATATATTATAACTATGAATAAACTTGCAAGCTCTGTGTCCGCCACAGAAGCCCTTGCAAAGGAACATAGGGAACGTAGAAATATACAGAACATAAAATGGGCCGCTGGCAGTAATGTCAGCGGCTTTAACTTTTAATTACTAATGGGAATATATAGTGATTGTACGGCATACTGTTTCCTAACAGGAATATATATGACTATCAGGAAAGTGAGGCGATAAAAGAAGTGGCAAAATAGTAGGAGGAGGACAAATTATCATGTTTGCTATGAAGTATAAACAAATTGGGGCTAAAATTATTTATTATAGAACTTTAAAAAGCCTTTCTCAGGAAGAATTGGCTGAAAAAATAGGAATAACGCAATCATTCCTGTCTAAAATCGAACGTGGAGTTTATTATAATAATCTTTCTTTTACAACCCTTCTACAAATAGCTAAAGCATTAGATATAGATGTATGTGAATTAATAAAAGATTGATAAGAAGTGATTAATTATGCAAAAATATTATCCTTTTCCGTGTGATTGTTGTAGTGAATGTTGCAGGCACATTGACGAAGTGCCATATTTATTAGGATTTGACCGTGGAGATGGTGTGTGTAAATTTCTCAATACAGATAATAAATGTTCGATTTATAAAATAAGGCCAAATGTATGTAACGGACAATATGTTTATGAACATTATTTTTCTAACATGTCGGTTAAAGAATTTCATCAATTTATTTATGGTTTGTGTAAAGAATTAAAAGGAAGGAAAGAAAAGTGAAAGATTTTATAAAAATTAACAGGGCAATAGATGCCAAAGCACTTAAAGAAATAAAACAGAATTTAGATTTAATGCGCAAAAATAGAATTTATCCAGAATATTTTGAATATCCTATAACTTTGCAATTTGAACTAACTGGTCAATGTAATCTTGCATGTAAGCATTGTTATAATCGTTCCGGTGACGCAGACAGGGATACACTTATGACGCCGGATAAATGGTGTGATTTAGCACGCCAGATTGTTTCTGACGGTGGTATTTTCCAGTGCATTATATCTGGTGGTGAACCATTACTTTTAGGTGAGCGCTTATTTGATATTATGGACATACTGCATGAAGATGGTACATCTTTTGTAGTAATTACTAATGGATATTTACTAACACCTGAAAAAGTAAAAAGGTTTAGTAAATATAGATTTTATTGGTTCCAAATTTCTATTGATGGAGTTACTCCTGAAGTGCATGACGAATTTAGAGGTGTTAAAGGAAGCTGGGAGCGTGCTGTAAAAGGTGCTATTGAAATTTCCAATGCTGGTATTCCGTTGGTTATTGCTCATACTGTTACGCCTCAAAATTTAGCGCAGGTTGAAGATATGGTAGAACTTAGCTTCAGGCTTGGAGCAAGCAGAATTATACTCGGAGAAGTATTGCCAAGTGGCAGAGCTATTAGCAATGAAGATATTATTTTAAATCATGATGAAAAAAATTGTTTGTATGGTAAGATTCAGGAACTTCAGCTAAAATATCAGGATAAAATTGACATCAAACGTTCTGCTGAACTTTCTTTTCAAATGAAGCGTTACTGTATTGAAAACAATGCCGGTGGTATTATTAGACCTAATGGGGAGTTTAGATTGGATTGTATGGCTCCGTTTATCATAGGTAATGTATTAAAAACTTCGTTAAAAGAGATGTGGATGACGCACGGTATTAATGCATGGAGGTCTAAAGAAGTTCAAGATTTTATTGCTTCAATAGATGATGACAAACAAGAAGGCAATATTAAGAATCATATAGATAAAGATATTTTGGTATAGGGAGGGAATATAAATGAAAAAAGCTTATGAAAAACCGTTGGCTGTAAATTATGATTTGGAGAGAAGTGCTTTCCCGGCAGCTTTAGTGGCAGGGGCTGGGTTAGCAGCTGGTTATGCTATTGGTAGGTCTGTAGCAAATGCAGTTAAAGCTGCACCTGTTATGAAGCTGAAACAATTTAGTAGGTGAAAAAATGCTGATTTTTGACTTTGTAGAAAATAAGATTCCTAAATTAACTGCTGTAAAATATAGAGAGAATCATGAATTTTTAATGATTGAATCAGCTAATTTGGAAATATTTTATCTAAATGGCACAGCAAAAGATTTTGTTTTGTTATGTAATGGAAAAAATAATTTTTCGCAAATAAAAGACAAATTAATTAAAATTTATGATGTCCAAGAGGATGTTTTAAAAAATGACCTTATTGATTTAATTCGAGATTTGCAATGGAAAAAACTTATAGTAGTGGAGTGATAAAATGAAAAAATATATTAAACCAGTAGCTTTAAATATATTTGAAAATAAAGGGTTAATACCATTAGTAGCAGGAGGTGCATCTTTGGCTAAAGCATTTGCTGTTGGTGTAAGCGCTGGATTGATGATGGGAGGACGTAGAGATATTTATACTCCTGCAATTGTTAGTATAAATAGTAAAAAATAATTTAATATATGAGCCGCTGGCAGTCATGTCAGCGGTTTTTTCTATGCCTAAAAATCCTAACGGCAGCCTTGATTTGGGCTGCCGTTATTTTTATATATAAGCAAATCTAATAAATAAAACTTAGGAGGAACAACTATGAAACAGGGAATCAAAACTATTCAAAATTTATATGGGGAACTGGAACGCCAAAGGGCTGCACGCAAGGACTTAATTGCCGATACCCGCAGTATTACCGTTAATTCTGTAAATGGGTTAAGTATGCTCACCGTTGTAAAAGATAGCGATAAGTTGAGCTACCGTATTTCTGAAATCGCCCACAGGCAGATTGCCGACCGCTTGGGTATTCCGTACAAATATTATGAGCGTATGCGTCAGGAAAATCCTGCGTTGCTCGACTGCAATATCAACAGCTGGCTTAATACCACGCCGGAGAAACGTATGCTACGTACTTTGGATGGTAAGCTGCGTGCTTTTTTAAGCGACCGTTACCGCAGGCTGGATAATCTGGAACTGGTAGACCATGTACTGCCTGTTATCGCAGCTATGAAAGGCTGTGAGATTGCCAGCTGTGATGTAACCGAAACGCACCTCTATTTAAAGGTTATTAACAAAACCATGAAAACAGAAATCGTACCCGGTGATATTGTGCAGGCCGGTTTTGTAGTGTCCAACAGTGAAATCGGCTTGGGGGCATTAAAAGTTGAGCCTTTGGTATACCGCCTAATATGCAAAAACGGTTTAATCAGCAAAGACCTTGCCCATAAAAAATATCACACCGGCAGGCAGGTAGAAGATACTGACAATGCTTATGAACTTTACAGTGACGCCACGCTTGCTCAGGACGATAAAGCCTACTTTATGAAAGTGCAGGACATTGTAAGTGCTGCTGTTGATGAAACAAAGTTCATGCTTACCGTCAATAAGCTGCGCATGGCAAAGAACCTTAAAACGGGTGATGACCCGGTACAGACGGTAGAAGTACTTGGCGACAGGTATGTTTTAAACAAAAACGAGCGGGCATCTATCCTGCGCCACTTCATCATGGCAGGAGAATTTACGCAGTACGGTTTGGTCAACGCTGTTACAAGAAGTTCGCAGGATGTAGCGGACTACAACCGAGCAACAGAACTGGAACGCATAGGCGGCACATTATTGGACGAGAGCGTGGAAGCAGCAAAAAGCAGGAAGATTATTATGCTGCCACAGGCTTCTTAATTTTGCGGTGCAGGCTGTTTTATGGTAAGATAAAGAAGTAAAAACATCCGGAAAAGAGGGCATTGCGGTGGAAGAAACTTACAACCCGCCTTATACCATTACCAATAAAATAGTTGACCTGATTGCCGGAATAAGCGAGCTTATAGGGCATATTACCGTTACTTCAGGTCTCAACAATAACCCTAAGCTGCGCCGCGCCAACCGTATAAAAACGATACAAGCATCGCTGGCGATAGAAAATAACACGCTTACCGTTGAGCAGATAACGGCGTTATTAAACGGCAAACGCATTTTAGGCACGCCTGCTGAAATTAAAGAAGTAAAAAATGCTTATGAAGTTTATGAGCAGCTTTTAACTTTTAATCCGTACAGCGTCAGTGATTTGCTCAAAGCGCATGGCATACTTATGGCTGACCTTGTAAAAAATGCAGGACATTTCCGTACCGGCGGTGTAGGCGTATTTAAAGGCAGACAGGTAGTTCATATGGCGCCTCCTGCCGAATTTGTGCCGGAGCATATTGGTAATTTAATAAACTGGTATCAAAAATCAACTGCACACCCGCTGATTAAAAGCGCGGTGTTCCATTACGAATTTGAGTTCATCCATCCCTTTGCAGACGGCAACGGACGTATGGGCAGATTATGGCATACGTTACTTTTGGCTGAATGGAAAGAAATACTGGCATGGATACCGGTTGAAACGCTTGTCAAAGAACGGCAGGAAGAATATTATGACGCACTCGGCAAAGCTGACAAAGAGGCTGACAGCACGGTTTTTGTAGAGTTTATGCTGACGGCGCTTAGGGACGCATTAAAAGAAATACCGCCTACCGACCAAGATAGCGACCAAGAAACCGACCGAGTTAAAAAGCTTTTGCAAGTATTGGCAAATGATACTCTGACGGCAGCAGAGTTAATGGAACGGCTTAGCCTTAAACACCGGCCTACTTTCCGTAACAACTACCTTAAACCTGCGCTGGCCAAAGGCTTAATTGAAATGACAGTGCCGGATAAGCCGAACAGTAAAAACCAAAAGTACAGAAAAACAAAATAGAATAAATAAACACAGCCCCATGGCAATAAAGCTATGGGGCATTTTCTATGTATGGGAGTGATTATAATGGCTAATTACTGTGCCAACAGCATTGTATTCTATGGTGAAGATAAAGACGTGTTAAAAGATTTGTGGGAGAAGATAAACTTCTGTATGGATACGCGGCAGTGCAGTGTTAAAAGCCTTTTAAAATCCTGCGGCTATACGGAAGATGAAGCGGCAGAAAGAGCTGATGGCAGGGATTATTTTACTTATCTTGATGACACTGTTACAACCGATTACGAAAGATATTATTTCAAAGCTGACACGGACAGTGCCTGGAATCCTAATATAGACAGCTTTAAAATACTTTTACAAGAAAAATATAACGGAAAAATTAAACTGATGTACCAAAGCGAAGAAGCTGGCTGCGGAATTTTTATTACGAATGATATTAACGGCATTTTCTTTAGCGAAAGATACCGCCTTGATTTTGATATGGGTAAGGACTGGATAACCGAGTATTTTACTGGTTACGAAGACCTTGTTAATTTCATAGCTGATGAATTTCCGAAAGCCGGCGTAAAACCTTCAGATGATACGAAAGCCATAGAGTATAAGGTTAAAAAAGCGTACAAATTTAAAGAAGCGTTTGGCCAGCATTTTTGGATTGATACTTTTAGCTATGATATTGAAGAAGAAGGAGGATTAGCAGCATGACAGCAACAGCATTCATCTGCCCGCATGGTGATAAAGTAAAAATAACGGATTGTTTAAAATCCTGCGTAAAAAAGCAGCGTTGTATGTTCCTGCCGACGCTGAGGGCAATAGCACAGTCTTTGGAAAGGAACATTAAAGAGCCTACGGTAACGGAGCTTCTCTGCGGCATAAGAGAAACGTATTTAAAGAAAACAACTGATTATGCCGTTGACCCCATGCAGCAGCTTTACGCTCTGCACGGCAGTGCCGTCCATACCATTAATGAAGGTTTTACCGAAGGCAATATTTTAAGCGAGGAACGCCTTGCTGATGAAGTGACAAGCGGCAAATTTGACCTGTACGGCCAAATTATAGACCTGAGCGATAAAACGCTTGGCGATTACAAAATAACAAGCTCCTACAAGCTTATGCGTGCGTTGGGCTATTACAAGGTAGACGTGCCGACAGGCGAAGTATACAAGACAGGCTTAAGAAAAGGCCAGCCCAAGACGAGGAAAGAATGGTGTACTGACGGCGTGCGCCATATCTTAGACTGGGCAATACAGGTTAACTATTACCGCATACTTTTAGAGCAGCGCGGCTTTAAGGTTGAAAGTATGAAAATACAGGCATTTTGCCGAGATTTCAGTCTGCGTATTGCAGAAGAAAGAAATATCCGGCGGCAGGTATATATCATCAATATTAACAAAATATCCGACCGCTGGATTAAGCTGTACATGGAAACCAAAGCAAAACGGTTAAAGGAAGCTCTTGAAAAAGGTTACTTGCCGCAGCTTTGCACGCCCAAAGAACGCTGGAATGACAGAAAGTGCAGAGACTACTGCGCAGTTGCCGGTAACTGCCCTTACGGGAGACTGGTAAAAGCCGGTATGAAGCAGGCAGCGTAAAAAGCTGCCTGCTATTTTTATACCTGAAAGGAGAAAGCATTATGAGTTTATTTGATAACGCACAGAGATTTCAAACGCTGGGGATAACAACCGAAACTATCAATAACGGCAAATTTCAAAGAGAAATTTACGAAGCAATGCGCCGTTTTAAATCGCTTGACTGGGGCGATGTATCGGAAACCGATACCGAAAGCAATAACGAAGCTGTTAAAACTTTTAGTATGGTCTTGGGGGCATATAATACCTCAAAGGGCAAAATATGGATTATTGCCGAAAGCAGTACAGGGAATGAATATGACAGGCTGACCGTTCTATTCCCAAATGAATATTAAGATTAAGCAAACTTGCCTATATAGCAAAATAGAAGTATAATATTACTAAAATAATGCTATCAGAGGTGAGCGCAATGCTTATAAAACCGTCTGCTGCTATCAGGCAGAACTATAACGAAATATCGGAACTGTGCAAAAAAACCAAAGAACCGGTTTACCTTACAAAAAACGGCGAAGGCGATTTGGTTGTTATGGATATAGACAGCTTTAACAGGCGCGAAAAAATGCTGAAACTGCGGGAAACACTACTTACGGTAGAAGCAGAACGTCTGGCCGGGAATAAAGAATATACTGTTGACGAACTGGATAATTATCTTGATGACGTGCTGAAAGGAATAGAAAATGGAAAACTTGAAGCAGTATAAGGTAATTATTTCGGATAAGGCAAGGGAAGCACTCGGAGAAATTATCGCTTATATTGCGGCAGAAAGCTTGCAAAATGCCCAAAGCATAAAAGCGGATATAATAAAAGCCATACGCTCGCTTTCGGTATTGCCGGAAAGGGCACCGTTTCTTGACGCTGAATTTATACCGTATAATAAATACCGCAAGCTTGTTATTGCAAAGCGTTTCCTTGTAATTTATCAGTTTAAGGATGAAACGGTTTATGTAGATTATGTTGTAGATTGCAGGCAGGATTATCAGTGGTTGATAAAATAATAAAGTAATAATTAAAGCAGGCAGCTAAAAAATAGTTGCCTGCTATTTTTATGCCTTGAAAGGAGAACACTAATATGGAAAATACAAACATTTCTAAAAAATTACTTGCCGTCATGGCTGAATGTGCTTATGTGGCCAAAAACGGATTGAACAGCTTTCACAAGTATAAATATGCTACGGCAGAAGATGTGCTGCAAAAGGTTAATGAATCGCTGACGAAAAATAAAATTGCCAGCATAGCCGTGCCGGAACTGATAGAATTTACAGACGTTACCAATCTTAAGGGGAATACCGAGCATCTGGCAACGGTAAGGGTCGAGATAAGCCTTATCGACAGCGACAGCGGGGAAGAAGTAAAAATTTACGGAATAGGCAGTGGTCAGGACGCCGGTGATAAGGCCGTAATGAAAGCGCAAACAGCAGCCACCAAGTACGCCTATATGCTCAGCTTTTGCATTGCAACAGGCGATGACCCGGAAGCAGATGTAAAGACTGATGAGAATAATTACGCTGAATCGCAGAGCGCAGTTGCAAAACAAAAAACTGCCGCTAATAAAGCAAAGGTAAAAAATAAACCTGTACCGGCAGGTAATGAAATAACCTGCTCAGCTTGTGGAGAAGTTATCGCCAGCGACCGAGTTGTTGAGTATTCTATTGCCAAATTTGGACATCCGCTTTGCATGAGTTGCCAAAAGCAGACTGGTAAAGCGGCGTAAAAATTAAAAGTAGTTTTTTAAACTCATGATTTTAAAGAAACAGGTATGTTAGTCCATGCCTGTTTTAATTTTTGCTTAAAATATTGCAAAATGAATAAGTTCGTATGATAATAAAATAATATATAGCGAAAGCAAAGAAAGGATTGAAGCGAGTGGATGTAAATTATATAATTTATGACTTGGATTATGCTTTAGAAAAACAATGCATTAATCTTATTAATGAATTAAAATCTGTTCATTTTAATTATTTACAAAGTATTGAAAAGGAATCTAGTGTAATAGAAAGCACCAATAATACAAATAATAGAAACACAATGTTTGATTTTGGAGATAAAGATAATGGAACAGATTTTGAACGGTTAGATTTAGCAAAAGAAATCGAAAGAGAGTTAGGAATAAAGCAATCAGAGACTACGTTGGATTCTAATATTTATGAGCAAATATTTAAAACAAAACGTGAAGGTAGTTATGCTGTAAAAAAATGTAAAGAATTTGGAAGAAATTTTAATACTGAAAATCATGAGGAAAAATTATTAAATTATAAATTAATTAAAGCATTATTTATAAATAATTATAAACAAAATGAAGCTTTAGAAAAAATACCAAACTTTAATTATGGCAAAGAAAAAGAAAAACATCATTTAAAAGAACTTTTACTAATTTACAAAGAAGTGCGGGATGTATTATCGTCGCAATTTATAAATTATGAAGATACTATCAGAAAATTATTTTCTGATTATTTAAATGTGGTTGCTGCTTTATTTGAAATAACTCAATTTTATTTAAAAATTGAGAATCATGGAATTATTGATAAGAATATTGCAGTTAGTATACAAAAGCTGGCGTATGATATTGTGCCTTCGTTAGAAAATATTTTTGATATTTCTCTTTTATCAAAAGATAATAAAAATTATATAAAATATTCAGCGCTTGAAGCATTTTATATTGATATAAGTCGTCAAATTCAAATTGAAAATTTGAAAATTGAAAAAGAGGCTCATAGTATATTTAAAGACTATGTTGATGAAATTAAAAGAAGTAACGAACAAATACTATCTGAAGAAAATCCTAAAGAAATTTCTGAAAATTTTAGATTATATGATTATGCTATAAAAACATATCAGTCAGAAAATCAGGATTTTGGGAATGAAAGTATCAGGCAAATTGCAAAGCATATTAATATACGTTCGTTGAATAGAATTAAGAATAAAATAGATGATAATAAAGTCTTTTTAAACTATTTTTTAGGTGATATAAGTGAAATGGATATTGCTTATTATGAAAAATTAACTAAAATAAAAAGTGAAAGAATGAATTTAAATAAATTAAAAAATCATTTTGAGAATTTTTTAGCTAATATAAATGAAGAAGATGATGATAAACGTAGATTACCTACTTTAAGGGAAAAGAAATTTTTAGAAGTTCTTCCGTTTCTCATAAGAGAAAGCATGAATTTAGGGTATGTTTATATTACTGATGAAAGAATTAAGGCTTTTGATATTATGTTAAAGTATCGATATTGGATTTTACAAAAAGAAAATTATATGAATTATTGCCTTTATTCTTATATAAGGCCTTTGGAATTATTAAAAGAATTAGCACAACGGATAGAGCATAAAATAAAAACGTATGTGTCCGTTACAGAAGCCCTTGCAAAGGAACATATGGTTGAATAATGTTTAAATCCGGCACGATAGCAATCGTGCTGGATTTTTTTATATTGTTACCATTTTTGCAAATTTGCGGTACTGTGTTTTATAGTCGATTCACTTATACTGATAGTAAAGCGATGTCCGGACGCGCTTAAACATTATTATTGATTGGGGGTGACGATAATGGATGAAAAATATTATAGCGTAAAAGAACTTACTAAAAATGAAGGCGGGATTTTGCCCGTGTCACTTTCCGCATTATATTCGGCAATTCGTCGCGGAGATTTAAGGGTTGTACGTATAGGTAAACGTATTTTAATTCCCGAAAGCGCATTAAACGAAGTTTTAAGTACTAAAGTTTAAAAAACGAAAAAAAGGGCGGCTTTTGCCGCTCTTTTTTTTAAGGAGGATTTTTATGAAAAGAGCTAACGGAGAAGGTACTGTATATTATAATGAAGCGCGCAAACGTTTTGAAGGACAGGTATCTTACACAAATAAGACTACTGGCGAGTTAAAACGAAAATTCTTTAGCAGTATAAAAAGTGCCGCTGCTGTACGGAAGAAAATGAAAGAATTTTCCAATTTGATTAGTAAAGGTGTAGACATCGACAAGAATAAACAGCCTATAGGTGAATGGCTGGAATATTGGCTGAATAATTTTAAGAAACACCAGATTAGGGCAAAAACATTTGAACGTTATGGCGTTTCTTTGAGGTGCCATATAAATCCGTATATTGGCAATAAATTAATGAATGAAATAACGTCAGAGATGTTACAAGAACATTTATTGATGTTAATTGAAGAATTAGAATTAGCACCAAGAACGGTAAATTCTGTAAGACGATTGTTAATACAGGCACTAAATGAGGCCGTTGACCTTGGTTATATGGAGAAGAATCCAGCCCTTAAAACTAAGGCCATAAAAACAACCAAACCAATTATAAATGTATTAACAAAAGAAGAAGCAATGAGACTAATCAATGCAGCGCGAGCACATAGCATGAATTCATGGATAATCATAATATTAGCATTAGGAACAGGTATGAGAATTGGAGAAATTTTCGCTCTCTCAAAAAAGAATATTGACCTTTTTAACAAAAAGTTATATGTAGAAGAAAGTGCTGTTAAAATGAATAATGGCATTTTGCTGCAACGAGAAGTAAAAACTGTAAATAGTCGCAGAGAAATTTCCTTACCGGATTTTGTAGTCGCCGCATTGCAAAAATATTTTCAATTTTTAAAATCGTTTGCATTAGAAAACGCAGGGCACTATACTGATAAAGGTTATATCATTGTTAACCAATTTGGCAATGTTCGACATCCGGCTTCATTTTCTTACCATACTTTTAAAAAGAAGCTTTTGCCAGCCGCGATGATTTCGTCCAAATTTAGGTTTCATGATTTGCGTCATACACATGCAACATGGTTGTTAAATGCAGGCGTCAATGTAAAAGTGGTATCGGAGCGATTAGGACACGCTAATGTGCGTATAACATTGGAGACATATGCTCATGTTATTAAGACTATGCAGGAAAGCGCTGTTCAAAAATTAGATTTGTTGTATAATAATTTATCGACTGATACAGTAGATAATAAAGTGATTGATGCGGAATATTGTGAGGAGAGAGGGCAGGCAACCGGGCAGGCAATAACAGAAAAAAGCATAACAAAATATGAGACAATAACACGATTTTAGTGTATAAAAGGTGCTAAAAATACTAAAAAAAGAGAGAAAATAAAGAGTGGCAGGTTTGCTAAATCGTTAGGGGGGGCAACTCCCGCCAGGGTTCAAATCCCTGCCACTCCGCCATTTTCAAAAGTTCAGAGCCTTCGAGATTTTATCTCGAAGGCTCTTTTTCGTTTTGTGGGTTAATTATTGAAAAAACTTTGGAAGATTTAGAAAGTATGATGCTTTTAGCACTGAATTTAGAAAGTTAGAATACAGAGTAATGAACTAAATTTATTTAATTTTAAAGAATCCGCTGGCAGAAATGTCAGCGGATTCTTTATTTTGTACTGTAATTTCATAAAACTGCTTTTTGCAAATTTATTATATTTATAGTAAAGATGTTAGAACCTGCGCTATAATATAATAAAAGAATAATTTAACATTAAAAAACTATAAATCAAGAACGACATAATCTGTCGTCCTTGATTGCTATAATCGTGATAAAAGGAAAGGAGGCACATTATGGACAAAGTCAGCAGAATTTTAAGGCTGTTCCATAGCCTTATACAGGGACAAAAACTAAATAAAGCTGACTTTGCCAAAAGCAACAATATCAGCGAAAGGTCAGTAGACAGGGACATTGAGGATATACGTTACTATCTGTCGGAAATCCATTCCAATGCTGAAGTGCTTTTTAATAAAAGCGAAAACGCCTATTACCTTTCCGGCTGGAGCAATTACAAATTCAGTAGTATCGAAGTAATAACGATACTTAAAGTTTTAATTGGGTCGAAGGTTCTGCGCAAAGACGAAATGCAGGGCATTATGCGTTCTGTGCGCATGATGCTTGATCCAACAGCGCGCAGGGAAACCGTAAATTCCGTTTATTCAGAAGTTGATAATTATATTTCACCTATACACGGCAAGGCGATATTAAAAATGCTTGAAGATTTAAACCGCGTAATTTCCAAACATTTAAAAATAGACCTGCACTACACCAAAGGCAATGGTGAGCAGGTAACTAAACGGGTATTGCCGCTGATTTTTATTTTTTCTGATTTTTACTTTTACCTAATCGCTTTTATAGATGGCTCCGGTTATAAATACCCCGCGTTTTTTAGAATTGACCGAATTGAAAGCTTTAATGTTACTGGCGAGCAGTACAGCGAAGATTTGTATAACACCTATAATGCCGGTAAAATGCGCAACTGCCTGCAATTTATGTATGCCGGGGAACTGTTGAATGTAAAAGTACGGTGTAAAAAGCAGGCGGAAGAAGCATTTAAAGACCGTTTGCCGAACCATTGGCTGATAAAAGATGAAGGCGAATATAAAGTATACGGAGCACGAGTGTTCGGCGAAGGTTTTGTAAAATGGGCGTTGTCGCAGGGCTGCAATATGGAGATTTTAGAACCGCGCCAGTTTCGTGAACGGGTTAAAAGCGAGATAAAGAAAATATATGATTTATATAAGTAAATTTCAAAGGAGTAGTTTATTATGTTAAACGTAATTAATCAAATGATAAAAACTATCAATGCTATTGATAATGGTGAAGACCCTAAAATAGCAAATGCGGCATTTGACGAAAATTTAAAAGAATTTCGCAATAATGTTGATGCAGGAATTCTTGCAGGAAAGATGTTTTTGGAAATATGTCTCGTCCAACAAAGGCTCCACAACTACCCTTTGTCCTGTCTTGCAATGTATGTTTTGGCAAAGCCATATACTAAAGATTATATTGTCGCAAAATATCCAGAAGTAGCTAAAGTTATTTCTGATATGAGAGATGCTTCTCATAAGGTTTTATCTTCAGCTAAAAGTGTTTCCCTTGCATCAAATGCAAGGAAAGCATTTAATTTGCAGCTTCAGAATGCTGTAAACAATTTCTATAAGGGAGAAATAAGAGTAATGGTTGAAGATGCAAAAAGAGGATTTGAAAATCAAGCTGCTGATAGATTTAAAAATTCAGATAAAAACAATGTTAAAGAAAAAATGCTAATCAATATAGTAGGAGCGGCTTCTGCTTGGCTAACGTCTAATAAAGAAAACCATTTTGTAGTAATACCTTTTTGTTTGCCGCCTACTGATTTAAAAAGAGCTAAGCAATATTTAGAAAATGAGTTTATTAAAACAATATACAGTATATGCCTATTTTTGCCTGATTTTACCATAGATTTATTCAATAAAGAGGAAATATCTGCTATAGAATTGGATAAAGAAATAAAGCAAATAAATTCGGATAAGTATTATACTTGCTTTATCAACTTATGTGGAGACTATATGGCTGTAGATATTGAAAGTTATAAGGTTAAAGATTCTTTAATATTTTGGGGATTGGTAATGGCTGCTGTTGATGAAAGATTTTACGAAAATGAAATGAATATGATTTCAGACATGGCATACCAGTTTAACTTTACCGAAGATATGATAAATGACTGGATTAAAGCGGTTAAATATCTGCTGGACGGTAATATGTTCAGCGGCGATATGCCTGTTGAGTTTAAAACTGCTGAAGCAAATAAATTTTTTAAGCACAAATAAAATTAAAAGATTGGGAGTTGATAATAATGGCAAGAAAAATCAGATTTGGGCTTAATATGCCGGAAAAACAAAACATCAGGACGATGGAAGAATTAAAACAGTATTTTGATTTGAAAGCAGTGCTGGAATACTACTTTAACAATAAGCTGACCGAATGGCTTAACGATAGAGGGTATGCAAGCATTGCAGAGCAGCTTAACGCTTTAGACCGCGACAAAGACGATTTTGAAGAAAATGTATGCAAAATTTTTGGAGCGCAGTATAAAGCAGAATCTGCCGGTGCAGTAACCGCTGAAGATGTAGAAGCGTTGGTGGACAGGAAAGAAGAAATTCGTAAATACACAGATGATGTAAATATTTTAGAAAATGCTGGCAATGTAGCGTTTAACCAGGCAGAATTAAACGCTTTGGTTAAGGATGACAGCAGCAAAACGGTATACCTGCTTGGCAAAGAATTTACTTTGACTGCCAAATACAAAAACAAAACCTATGTCGGTTTAAATAACCCTACGGTTAAGTTTGCTGAGGTGCCGGAAGTTACGTTGGAAGAACTGGGCATAAAACTGACTGGTGTTAAAATTTTAGGCGATACCATTAAAGTTGCCAAAGAAGCGGTAAAACCTAAAGCTAAAAAAAGAAGAATCAGCAGTGGTTATAAAGTATCTGCCGCCTTTGACTTTCTTTTAAACGATGAGCAGCGCGCCCAAAGCAAAAAGTTGTTTAACTGCATAGAAGAAGGGCTTGGCAGTTATGAATTTAACCCGGATATAAAAAGCGATAAGCTACTGAATGTGATAGAGGAACGCGACTTAAAAGGCTACTTTAAAAACTATTTAGACCGTATGGCGTAGGAGGCATCTACTATGGAAAATGTGAGTGAAGTAAAATTAGCGAAGTTTGAAATAATGTTAAAAGAAACTTGTTATTGGTTTTATGCTAAAAACCCAAATACGAGCATTGAAAATACAATTCTTGGGAACGGATATGCTATTATGCCTTTTTGTTTACCAGTTATTGATAGTAGTAAAGTAGATAAATATTTAAATAATCCTTTTATAAAACAAGTTTATGATGTTTGTTTTTTGCCGAATTCAGAAATTACAGGACCTCAAGTCAACAAATTAGGACAAACAATGATGAATTTAAGAAAAAGTCAACATTGCGCTTGCCAAATATTTTATGGAGCAAATGCTGGTGTTATTGGGATGATGCATGCAATTTGGGGTGGTACGTATCATGCGAGTGAAGAAAAAGTAGATTTTGACAGCTATAAAATAAGAGGCGGAATGATATTTTGGGCATTACTTTTAGCTGCTGTGAATGATGATTTTTATAGTAATGAAATAAACATGATTTCTGACTTGGCATATATGCTTGGTTTTACAGAAGATATGATGTCAGATTGGGTTGCTGCCGTGAAGTATTTACTTGACGGTAATAGGTTCAGTGAAACCATGCCGCTTGAATTTAAGACACCTGAAGCAAATAAGTTTTTTAAACATAAATAATGGAACATTTTAATTATGTCAAACGCTAATAAAACAAATTTGAATTATTAGGAGCTGATACTATGCTTACAATGCGTGAAAAGTTTAAACGCTATATAGATGCAGGGTTTCCAATTATCTATCTGAACTCTGCCGAAGCTGAAAAATGCGATGCTTTAATACAGGAAACTGCTGATAACCGTGGCATTATCGAATGGAGCGCCGCTGACGGCTTTTGGGATATGAAAGATAATGTCCGTGAACCGGAACAGAGCATACTGCAAACCTTAAACCATATCAATGTTGATGAAGAAGCCTTTGAAGAAAAAATCATCGTTTTAAAAGATATTCACCCCTACCTTGAAGACCCGCAGGTAATAGCCTTATTAAAAAAATTTGCTTTGGAATCTTTAAACGGGCTTGGCTGTAATGTGGTAATTGTTTCTCCGGTATGCGTAATACCAAAAGAAATTGAAAGCTACGTTACCATTTTGGAACTTGACCCTGTAAGCGAAGCGGAAATACGCCAAATTATTTTAAGCTTTATTGATGAACAGGGTATTACCAAGCCTACCAATGAATTTTTAAACGAACTGGTCAACAGCTTTAAAGGGCTTTCAGATACCGAAATTCAAAATATTTTAGCTCTTGCCATTACCGGCAACGGCGAATTGTATAAGAGTGACCTGGAACTTGTTTTTGAGCAGAAACAGCAGGTAATTAAAAAATCCGGTATTTTGGAAATGGTGCAGGTAACTGAAAGCGTTGACGATATTGGCGGGCTGGAGAACCTTAAAGAGTGGCTGGAGCGCAAAGCAAAAATATTTAAAAATATCGGTGCGGCACAGCAGTTTGGTGTAGACGCACCTAAAGGCGTGCTGATTGCCGGTATGCCGGGCTGCGGTAAATCTCTTAATGCCAAAGCAGCTGCCAAGCTTTTTGAAGTGCCGCTTCTGCGTATGGACATGGGCCGTTTGCTTGGCAAATATGTAGGCGAATCGGAAGCCAATATGCGCAAAGCGCTTGCCCTTGCTGACAGCATTGCTCCCTGCGTTTTATGGATTGACGAAATGGAAAAAGCTTTTGCTGGTATCGGCGGCAGCGGCGGAGCGGCAGAAGTTACTACCCGCCTTTTCGGAACATTTTTGACCTGGCTGCAAGAGAAAAAGAGCCTTGCCTTTGTTGTGGCAACGGCTAACGATATTACCAAAATGCCGCCAGAGCTTTTGCGTAAAGGTCGTTTTGACGAAATCTTCTATGTAGATTTGCCGAATATCGAAGAACGCAAAAAAATCTTTGAAATTCATATCGGCAAGCGCCGTCCTGCCGATTTAAAAATCATCAATATCGATGCTTTAGCTAAAGACACCAATGGGTACAGCGGCGCTGATATTGAAGGTGTAGTAAAAGACGCAGTTGAGGACGCTTTTGCCAACGGCAAGGATAAGCTGGAACTTGACGATATTAAAAGGGCTATTAAAAATACACATTCTCTTACTGAGATTATGAAAAAATCCATTGACGAGATGAAGAAAAAATATACGGAATGCAAGTTTAAAAATGCGTCCTGCTAAAAGGAGGGATAGAAATGCAAATGGCTTCTAAAGAACTGGAAATAAAAGAAGATGCCAAGGTAGCTGAAGAATGTAAAGCGTTAATGACAACTGAAGAAGAACTGGCGGAAAATGATACGAAAGTGCTTCTGCCGCTGATGGAAAAATTTAGTAAATCTTATGACCAGAAGGCAGAAAGCGTAAGCGACATCGACTGGCTAAAAGGTACGTTAAAAGAAGAACTTCCTGAAAAATCTGATGAAGAAATACAAAAAGACGCAGAGGAAATTGTAAACGGCATTAAAGAGCAGGATAAATGCTATGCTTCTATCAATGAGTTTTGTGATAATGGCGGTACAAAGGAAAAATGGGTAGCCAAGAAAATTTCCGAAGCATGTACCGGCATGGAAGTAGCGCAATTCGGTGAATACCTTTCCAATATTGACGAAGTATTGGCACAAAATAACCGTGAAATGGTAATGGCTATTTTAAATAAAAGCGGTGCAGTAAGCCAGAATCCTAATTTACATGGGTTTATTGCCGAACAATACCATGCGAATGCTTTTAATAGAAATGCCGTACTGCAAGGTAGTCCGTTAAGGGCAGAGGTTTTACGTCCGGAAGGTCAGGCTTATGCCAAAAATTCCGTAGATTTATTGATAAAAGACATGAGCCAAAACGGCAAAGTTGTAGAGCGCATACAGGTAAAATTTGGCAAGGACGCAGACGCTACGGTAAGGCTGCTTGGCAAAGGCGATTACAGAAGCCAGCGCGCACTTGTGCCGGAAGGACAGCGTGACGCTGTTGCAGAAAAAATGCCGGGTAAAACAGTAATAGATAAAATCGGCGGGGACGATAAAACCGGTGATGTAGCTTCTGACCCATTGAGTAAAAAAGAAGCTTTGAAAATGGAAGAACTGGCACAGGAAAAAGGCAGGCTTCCGAAAAAAGACAGCTGGAACAGCTATAATACCAAGGAACTTGCTTATAACATTGGCAGGCAGGCTGTTTATGCAGGCGCCGGTGCGGCAGTTTTAACTGCCGGTATTGATACTGCCGCAAAATTGATACAGGGTAAAGAAATTGAACCGACTGAAACAATGAAACTTGCCGTTTGCACAGGAGTTGATACTGGCGCAAAAGTTAGTGCGGCAGCAGCTATTAAAGTCGGTGTTGAGAAGGGCGCGTTAAAAATGCTGCCGAAAACTATTGGCAATACCGGTATAGTAGCAGTAGGCTGTGCCGCGATAGAAAATGCCAAAGTTTTATGGAAAGTATCCAATGGTGAAATGACAGCCACCCAAGGCGCGGACGCTATGGGGAGAGTAACGTGCAGTTCCTTTGGCAGCACTTTTGGTGCTTTTAAAGGTGGCGCGGCAGGCGCTGCCATTGCAGCTTTCGCAACTGTAACTAATCCTATCGGGCTGGCGGCTGCTGGTATTGTCGGTATGATTGCCGGTGGTATGGCAGGCAGTATAGTTGGCGAAAAAGTTTATGATGCTGTTAAAACAGTTGGCAAAGCTGCTAAAACATTAGCCAAAAAAGCAATAAATTATGTCGTAGAAGATACAACACGCAGGATAAGAGAAACTGGTAAGGCAATAGATAGTTTATTGGATGGTGAATTTGTAAGTGCGGCTAAACATGCTTGGAATGCTATAAATCCATTTAATTGGTTTGATTAAATACATGGTAGTTTGTTCCGGTTCCAGTTCCGGTAGTAGTAAAACTATTTTTATTATAGTTTTATAGGTATTTGGTAGTGATAGCTATATAAGCTATTAAGGAGGAATTTATATGGGGTTTGACTTTTTTAAAATTCGTGGCAATCATGGTGTTGCGGGTCCCAGATCAGAAGAATATCTTTATAAAAACATGCCTAAAACTAGGACTATTGAGAAGAAAGTAAAAGAAATTTCACCAGAATTTGGAAAAGTAATTGAAAAAGTAAATAACACCGTAGATACATTAGAGAATCTCGGCGAATCCATTGAAAAAATGAGCTCAGGTAACATTATAGGTGATGGAATAGAAACAATTTTAGGCTTAAATGATTTGGATAAAGTGAAAAAAAGTTTAAAAAAAGGAGACCATATAAAAGTTCAAAGAGTTGGTTACTATCATCATGGAATTTATGATGGAAAGGGTTCTGTGTACGAGTATAACGAAGGTGTTATACGTTTAGTTTCGTTAAAAGATTTTGCTGATAACGATAAAGTAACAGTCGTAACAAATGAACCAACCAAAAGAAGTGGAGAGGAAATTGTTAGAAGGGCTCGCGTAAGAATGGGAGAAAGAGATTACAATCTTATAGTTAATAATTGTGGAAATTTTGCTACATGGTGCAGAATTGGAGAGGACTAGAAGAATAAAATATTTACAACAGTTTTATGTTAGTTGTAAATATTCAAATTTACAATGATATATTATAACTATGAATGACTTGTAAGTTCTGTGTCCATCACAGAAGCTCTTGTAAAGGAATAGCCGTTGGCAGAAATGTTAGCGGCTTATTTCTATATTCCTTAGTGGTAGGGAATTATAAAATATTAGTAATAAGAAATTCCGTAAATTCATTCAGTGAAATTTGCAAAATTCATTCAGTGATATTTTTGATTTTTATTCAGTGATATTTCAAAACTAAAAATTTCACATCAAAATTTCTTTCAACAAATTCAAATTTTTACAAATTTGATGTATAATATTTTTTGCTGTACCTTTATCACAGCAAAATGTTTTAATTTCAGGAGGTTTATATGTCTAAATTACGTATTGCCATTACTGCCGATACTTACCCGTACGCCAGTGATGTAACTAACCTTGTGCGCGCGCCGTTTACCGCACGCGGGCTGGTTGATATTATTAACGAGCTGGGCGCGCTGCCCATTGTGCTGCCGGATGTTCCGGGTGCTAAAGGCGAAGATTATGCAGAGATGTTCGATGCGCTGATTATTCCCGGCGGTCCGGATGCTGACCCTTCGTTTTTCGGCGAAGAACCGTGGATGCATATCGGTATGACCAATTACAAACGCGATGTGTTTGAAGCAGAAATTTTTAAAGCCTTCTACAAGGCAGGCAAGCCTATTTTCGGCATTTGCCGCGGCTGCCAGTTTATTAATATTATGATGGGCGGCAGCGTATATCAGGATTTGGCAACGCAGAACCCTGACGCTTATATCCGCCATTCTCAGGGTGCAAACGGCTGCTATCCTACTCACCACGTAACGGTGGAAGAAGGCAGCTGCCTGTATGAAGCACTGGGCGGCAAAGCGTATGTAAATTCCCGCCATCATCAGGGCATTAAAAAAGTTGGCGAAGGTTTAAAAGTTACGGCCAAAGCTCCGGACGGAGTTATTGAAGCAATTGAAAGCGCCGAAGGCAGCCAGATTGTTGCCGTGCAGTGGCACCCGGAAAATATGTGGCAGGAGCACCTGGAAATGCGCAGAATTTTTGCCGGTTTTATCGACAGGGTTGCCGCATCTAAAAAATAAAGTTTAATTTAAAATAAGGGAGAAGTTACTATGAGTAAAGGTAAAATGGGCTTTTGGACGATAGTGCTTTTCGGTATTAACAGCATTATCGGCTCGGGCATTTTTCTTTTGCCTAACAACGCCATGAGCATTATCGGCCCGGCAAGCCTTGGCGTGCTTTTGTTTGATATGCTGCTGGTATTGGCAATGACTTTTTGCTTTGCCGAAGCCAGCGGGCTGTTTAAAGATAACGGAGGCCCGTACATTTATGCCAAAGAGGCTTTTGGCAATTTTATCGGCTACGAGGTTGGCTTTTTAACGTGGATTACGCGCATTATTGCGTTTTCTACCATGGGCGTTGGCTTTGCCACTGCTTTGGGCGGCATTATGCCGGAGTTAAGCACGCCGTTAATGAAAAACATTATTGTAACCGTAATTTTTGCACTGCTGGCAATTATGAATCTGTTTGGCGTGCAGCTGTTTAAGGTTATCCAGAATATGGCAACCGTTGCCAAGATTCTGCCGTTTGTATTGTTTATCGGCATGGGCGTTTTCTTTATCGACAGTGCCAATTTTACGCCGCTGTTCCCCGGCGGTGAATACACTCCCGGCAGCTTCGGCACAGCGGCTGTAATGCTGTTCTTTACTTTTACAGGCTTTGAAAGTATCGCCGTTGCCGCTTCCGAAATGGAAAACCCGCAAAAGAATTTGCCGAAAGCCATTTTGGTTGTTATCTGTATTGTAGCAGCAATTTATTTTATGCTTCTGGCCTGCGCTATCGGCATAATGGGTTATGACCTTGCCAATACAACGGTTCCCGTGCAGGAAGCTTTCGGGCGTATTGCAGGCAGTTTCGGTGTGGGCATTGTTGCTTCCGGCACGCTGGTTTCTATCGGCGCGCTGTGCATCAGTTCGTCTTTTGTTACTCCGTACAGCTGCCTTGCTTTGGCAGAAAAAGGCATGCTGCCTGCCGCTATGACGAAGCGCAACCGCTTTAACGCTCCTTACTGGTGCATAATTGCTTCTACCGTTATCGCGCTTTTAATTGCCTATACCGGCAGCTTTACATTCCTTGCTTCCATCAGCGTGGTATCGCGTTTTTCGCAGTATATTCCAACCTGCCTTTCCATACCGGTATTCCGCAAAAAAATGCCGGATGCGCCGCGTGCGTTTAAAATTCCGTTTGGCCCTGTTATTCCGGTTATTGCCGTGCTTACCAGCTTATGGCTTCTGGCACAGGCTAAGCCCCAGCAGCTGATTATGGGCCTTGGCGCAGCCGTAATTGCCGTGCCGTTCTATTACTTTGTTTATAAAAACAAAAAAGAAGAATAAAAACCAAAAACAAAAGGAGAAGGTTTTAAGTGATATGCACCAAAAAAGTTGGACAAAATAATTAAGCTGTTCTTAAGGACTTGGTTCGGTATTCTACCGGGCTGAGTCCTTTTAACTTTGCCTTTATCCTCCGGTTATTGTAATAATCTATATATTCATCTAACTTCTCTTTAAAATCTTCTATTGACTTAAACTTCTCAAAATAGAATAATTCTGACTTCAGCAGACCAAAGAAATTCTCTATTACAGCATTATCCAGACAATTCCCTTTTCTTGACATGCTTTGGATTATGCCATTTTCTTTTAATATCTTTCGATATGCCTTATGCTGATATTGCCATCCCTGGTCACTATGCAGTATTAAGCTGTCTGTTTTTCCTATACGCGTGACAGCTTCTTTTACCATATCCGTTACCTGTTTTAATACAGGACGCTCTGAAACTTTATAGCTTATTATCTCACCGTTATACAGGTCTATAATCGGCGACAGGTACAACTTCCTGCCAAATAACGAAAACTCTGTTATATCTGTTGACCATTTCTTATTTGGCTTGTCTGCCTTGAAATTTCTTTGCAGAATATTAGGCGCAGCTTTCCCATGTTCACCTCTATATGATTTATATTTCTTTAATCTTACTTTGCAGGTTAGACCGGTTTGCTTCATCAGCTTCATTACTACCTTATGGTTTACTTTAAAACCTTTTCTTCTAATCTCTAAGGTTACGCGCCTGTAGCCGTACCTGCCTTTGTTATCTGTGCAGATACGTTTTATTGCTTCTTTCAGCTCACTATACTTATCGCCTTGATTTATGCTTTTCATAGCGGCATAGTAAGTGCTTTTAGCCATGCCTGTATATTCCAATAACTTTTTCAGAGGATATTCTGCCCTTAATTCAGAGATTATTAACGCTGTCTTTTGC
>ERZ827423.1400-NODE-1400-length-23757-cov-32.512995_pt1 | contig 23757 bp, 22 predicted proteins | sample MGYA00519775_ERZ827423 | MGnify/ENA primary metagenome ERZ827423 (study PRJEB31778, sample SAMEA3449296) | human gut metagenome | biome: human gut; feature: human-associated habitat; material: faeces | place: United Kingdom | collected 2010/2012 ...
ATAGTCGGCCTGCCGGTGGGGAGCTATATCCTGCGGGAGAATGAGGCGCCGAAAAATTATATACCAATGGAGGATATGAGCTTCCATGTGCGGGCGGATCTGTACGATAAGGCGCTGGAGCTGACCGTTGAAAACCTGCCCCATGAAAAGGGCATTGCCGTGCTGAAGGAGAGCCCGGACGGAACGCGGCTCAAGGGCGCTGAATTTGCGCTGTACGGGGAGGACGATACAGAGATAAGGAGGGTCACGACGGACAAGGCGGGCGTGGCGCTGTTCACCGGATTAAAATCCGGCAGCTACTACATAAAAGAAACTGCTGCGCCAGAGGGATATAAGCCTTTGGATAATAAGTTTGAATTTACCATAGACGAAAAAGGAAATCTGCAAGGCGATGGCTTCAGCGGCGAAGGGCTGTATACGCTTACCGTAAAGAACAGCCCTCTTGAGTACGGCTTTCAGGTAAAAAAAGTAAGCACAAACGATGAAGGGCTGACGCTGCCCGGCGCGGAGTTCCGCATACTTGGGGGCGGCCTGGACAAAAGGTATACCACAGGGGCAGATGGGCTTACGGAGCAGATAACGCTCCCCATAGGCGAATATACGCTTACGGAGATGAAAGCGCCGGAGAGCTACGTTATAAACGGAGCGGGGCGGCATATCTCCGTCAAGGCGGACGGCATATACCTCGACGGTGGTAAGCTGGGCGAAGGGGCGGCCATCACAGTCCGCAACGCCCCCGTAAACTTTAAGCTCAGGCTCGTGAAGGTGGACGCGGATACGAACCAGCCCCTTGCAAACGTTGCATTCATGCTAAAGGGCGAGAAGGGCGCCCACTCCCTTATTACCGGCAGCAACGGCATCACCGATACAATATCCCTCGCGCCGGGGAAATATACGTTGTCCGAGGTAGCCGCGGCGGAGGGCTATGCCATACCCCTGAACGGATGGGGCTTTACCGTAACGGAGGGCACAGTTCAGCAGGTGACGAATACCAGCGAGGTGACAGAGTGGAACTTTAAAGGCGGCCTGCTGACGCTGACCTTGAAAAACAGCCGGATATACGGCGGCCTCACCATAGAAAAAACTGACGGCAAGGACGGCGGCGCCCTGGCGGGCGCGGAGTTTACCGTAGCCGGAAGCGACGATACGCCGCTGACCTTTATAAAGAATAACGGCAGATACGAGGCGGCTGCGGGCGAGGGCGCATCGAGCACCATAGCTACAGACGCCAACGGCAAGGCTTATATAACAGGACTGAAGTTCGGAAATTATGCCGTAACGGAAACAAAGGCCCCCGAAGGGTATGTGTTGAAGGGAGACCGCCACAGCATAGCCATAAGCAGGCAGCAGACCGAGGTTACGCTGCGGCTGAAGAATGACAAGGCCATGTACAAGGTCACGGCGATAAAGCAGGATGCGGACGAAAACGGAAAGCTGCTGGTTGGGGCGGAATTCATGCTGTATAGCATGGAGGGCGCTGTTGTAGCAAAGGCAGTAACGGGCTACGACGGCACGGCAGTATTCGAGGTTCCTGAGGGCAAGTATAAGCTCATAGAGACAAGGGCCCCTGCGGGCTACCAGCTTAGCGGCGACTTTGTGCGGGAGATCACCGTCAACGCAATGCAGGACTCGGTGGGCGAATTCAAATATACCTTCAACAACGAAAAGACCAGCTACTCCATAGAGATACATAAGCACGACTCCGAGGATAAGCAGAAAAAGCTGGCGGGCGCAGAGTTTGCCGTCACTGATAGCCGGGGCTTTACCAAGACAGTGACGACCGACGCCTCAGGCAAGGCGTCTATTACCGAGCTGCCTTACGATGATTACACTATCCGCGAGATAAAGGCGCCAAAGGGTTATGCGCTGAGCGATAAGGAGTACTCAGTAAAAAAGACAGAGCTTGTCCATGGCAGCCCCGTAGTTATTGAGGCGGCAAACAAGTATATACTGGGCAGCGTGACCATTAAAAAGGTAGACCACGAGAACCCCGAAAAGCTCCTTGAAGGGGCGAAGTTTAACGTGACGGATGAAAATGGCAGCCTGCTCAAGTGGAAGGCAGAGGGCGACGTATACACGCCGGATGAGCGCGGCAGCAGCGTAATAACTGCGGGCAGAGTAACGCTCAGGGACCTGCCGGAAGGCACATATACCCTTACCGAAATCGACGCGCCCAGCGGCTACGCTATACTGGACGGCAGCAGAGCCTTCACTATAACCGAGGCGAATATGACGGCGCCGCTTGAAATAAAGGTAGAAAATCTGCTTAGGCGTACGGCGGTAGGCTTCATAAAGGTGGATAAAAACAACAAGGAGCTGCGCCTTGCGGGCGCGGAGTTCACCCTCTACAGGATGAATGGCGAAAAGCAGGGCGAAGTTGTGGCAACGGGAGTGACCAACAGCAACGGCCTCGTGACATTCACCGAGCTCACGATGGGCAGCTACCGGGCTAAGGAAACAAAAGCGCCAAAGGGCTATAAGATTTGGAACGCCCCCATAGACTTTACCGTGGACGAATACGGGAAGGTAAGCGTAGGGAGCACCGAGCTAAAGCCGGAGGGTCTTGTATACACCGCCATGATAACCAACACCGCAGAGGAAAAGGAGATAACCCTGAAGAAAGTGTCGGATACCGGCGAGGCGCTTACGGGAGCCACATTCAGGCTGAGCGGCGAAAAGAGCTATATACTTACCACCGGCAGCGACGGTACGGCAAAGATTAGCCTGCCATACGGCGATTACATACTGGAGGAAGTAATAGCTCCGGACGGGTATGTGCTCAGCAGCGAAAAGCAGACGATGAACCTGAGCGACTCAGGATTAAAGCTGAACGGCAAGGCTGTATCAGGGTTTACGGTCACGCTGAAGAATCAGCCCGTGACATTCGCCCTGACGCTGCATAAGCGGGATGCCTCTACGGGCAAGGCGCTATCCGGTGCGACGTTCAAAATAACCGGCAACAGCTACACAAAGACCGTTACCGCGGATGCGTTAGGCAATACCGAGACCATAAAGCTCAGGCCGGGGACCTACGGCATAACCGAAACGGCAACGCCCAGCGGATATATAAGGCCTTTGGGCGGATGGACGCTCACTGTGGAGCGTGATGGGGACATGAGCGTATCCGGCAACGGCGCTTACATATCCTTGGGCAATACAGTGGTGCTGACGGTGGACAATATATCCAATCAGCCTTGCGCTACACCGACCCAGCCCCCCTGCTCAACGCCGGGCCCAGGCAGCACGCCTAAGCCCGCTGGGGGGGCAGGTAAGACGGGCAGCATAGGCAAGACCGGCGAGCTGGGCGGAGATATACGGCTGCTGTGCGGCGCGGCAATGATGCTGTTGTCTTTCACGGGACTGTTGGCGCTCCTGATAGCCGATGGCCGGAAAAAGCAAAAGTATATGATAGGCATGTAGCGGCGTACCGCGGTTAGGACGTTTGAGAACTGTATAAACAAAAACAGCCTGGATATGGTACGGCGTATGACCGTCCAGCCCGGGCTGTTTTCAAGTAAGTAAAGATTATAATGGACGGCACGTGACCGAAAGGTGAGGGCGCTGCGAAAGCGCCAAAAGATCATGAATTCGCTTTATTCTCTCATCAGCGCGTCCACGAGGGTCTCTATGGATATGCTGCCCATGCCGCCAAAGGTTTGCAGCATATGGCCGGATAGCAGCGTAAAGAACAGCTCTGCCCGCTCACCCAGTATCTCGGCGTTGCGGGATTGCAGCTTCAGCGCGCCCAGCTCCAGCATCAACCGCCACTTTTGCTTGTACTCCGTCATGAGCTCGCGTATGGGGGTATCTTCGCTGGCGCATTCGGCGCACAGTACGCAGTACAGCCGCGCGTTGTGCTCGTCTGCCATGAGACTTTCAAACAGGCGAATGAGCGCCGGGCGGAGGGCTTCCTCACGGTTCAGACCGTCTACCCAGGAGAAAAGTATGTCAGTCATATGGCAGAGACAGTCATCGGTTATGGTGACGATAAGTTCGTCCTTGGTGGAATAGTAGTAATAAAGTGTGCCCTTGCTCAGCTTTGCTTCGGCTGCGATATCGCCAAGGCTGGTGCCGTGGACGCCCTTTTGTGTAAAGAGGGAGGATGCGGTATACAGTATAGCGTCACGTACAGACGGAAAATCCCCGTGTTTGCGCGGCATATGCGTCCCTCCTTCCGGCAAGCCCAAATATCGGCCTTTTGACTGACAATATATAAATTATACAATACGGGAAGTGCGCATACAAGTTCAATATTGCAAAAATAAAAAAAGCGGGGAAATCCCTGCTTTTTTTATCTGTCGCAATTAGTTCATGCCATAGCGCTTCTTAAAGCGATCCACGCGTCCGCCGGTATCTACCAGCTTCTGACGGCCGGTAAAGAACGGGTGGCACTTGGAGCAAATTTCAACCTTGAGCTCACCCTTGACGGAACCGCTCTTGAAGGTCTCACCGCAAGCGCAACGAACGATGCTCTCACCGTAATTGGGGTGGATATCCTTCTTCATCGTGTTATCCTCCTGTATTTGCTGGGCGCAGGGCGATTAGCCGCCCTCCTGCTGCATGCGGGCATATACAACCCGAACGAAGTTATTATATCTTATACTGCGGTGCCGGTGCAAGTACTATTTTGATATATTCGGGCTTTTTTTATAAATGAACCCGACCGAGACCGGGGTACGGAGTGCCGCGGTTTATTTGTTGAAGGTCTTGCCTGTGGTGAAGCCGTCCTTCTCATAGGCGCTGTTCCATGCCCGTATCTTGGCGACGAATTCCTTGTTGTTTTCCGTCTTCTCAAGCATGGCGATGAGCTGCTCGGTGATTTCCGCAGGATTGCCGTTGCCCAGCATTTTGCGTATGATGTACACTGCGTCCATTTCGTCTGGGGAGAGAAGCAGGTCATCCCGGCGGGTACCGCTCTTGTAGATGTCTATGGCAGGGAATATGCGCTTTTCGGAGAGCTTGCGGTCAAGGTGTATCTCCATGTTGCCTGTGCCCTTGAATTCCTCATAAACTATATCATCCATGCGGCTGCCGGTCTCGATGAGGGCGGTAGCGATTATGGTTAGGCTGCCTCCGTTTTCGATGTTGCGGGCAGCGCCGAAGAAGCGCTTGGGCTTATGCAGAGCTCCCGGATCCATACCGCCGGAAAGAGTCTTGCCGGTGGCGGGGATAGTAATATTGTAGGCGCGGGTGAGGCGGGTTATGGAGTCTATGAGGACTACCACGTCCTTGCCCTGCTCCACCAGGCGCATAGCGCGCTCCTGGGCCATCTCGGCCACGCGGGTATGATGCTCGGGCAGCTCATCAAAGGTGGAGTACAGCACCTCACCCTTTATGCTGCGCTGCATATCCGTGACTTCCTCGGGCCGCTCGTCTATGAGCAGCACTATAAGGGTAACGTCGGGATAGTTGTTGGTTATTCCGTTGGCTATGTTCTTGAGCAGCGTAGTCTTGCCGCTCTTGGGCTGGCTGACGATAAGGCCGCGCTGGCCCTTGCCTATGGGGGCTATGAGGTCTACCAGGCGAATGGCCAGATTCTGGTCCTTTGCGCCGGTGCCGTCGTCATATTCCAGAGTGAGACGCTCATTGGGGTATATGGGCACAAGCTCCTCAAAGGGCTTACGCTTCATGGCCTCCTCGGGATCAATGCCGTTTATGGCTGTTATGTACAGCAGCGCGAGAAAACGCTCGCCCTCCTTGCTTGGACGGGTCTTGCCGGTGACGAGATCGCCTGTGCGGAGGCCGAAGCGGCGTATCTGGGCGATGGAGACGTATATGTCCTTGTTGCCCGGCAGATAGTTGTCGCTGCGGAGGAAGCCGTAGCCATCGGGCAGCACTTCGAGTACGCCTTCGCAATCGCCGCATTCTCCGCCCTCGAGAAGGCCGGGAACTGCGGGATTGCTGGTGCCGTATTCTTTGTTGTAGTAGCCCTCGGGACGGTCTGGTCTGCGGAAGCTTTCCTCGGACTGCTGCTCATAGGCGGCCTGATAGCTCTGCTGCTGATAGCCCTGCTGGTAGGAGGGCTGCTGGTAGCCCTGCTGGGAATAGTCCCTGTTATAAGAAGGCTGATAACTCTGCTGGGAGTAGTCCCTATTGTATGCCTGATAGCCCTGCTGCTGATAACGGTTCTGATTGTAGCCGTATCCCTGCCGCTGCTGATAATTCTGTTGATAGGGTTTGCGGTACTGCTGCTGATAGCCCATCTGACGGGGCTGCTGTGCCTGATACGCAGGTACATACTGAGAGCGGGGCTGTGCAGGAGCTTCGTGCAGAACGTCGCTGTGCCGCACGTGTGCTTCCTCAGCTGGCTGTTCTGCGGCCTGTATTGGCTGCCCGGATGCAGGGGCGGCGGGCTGTGGATCAGGCTGGGCCTCGAGCTGGGGAGCCGGCGGCTCAGCTGGCTGCTGCACCGCGGAGGGTATCGCTCCGCCGTTCATTATGATGTCCACAAGCTCGTTCTTGCGGTATTTTGTGAGTGACTTTACGCCCTGAAGCTTGGCGATCTCCCTAAGATCGTTCAAGCTCTTTTCCTGAAGCATTTCTCTGGTCACTGTGGGGGTACTCCTTTCGACATATGGCATAAAAATTTATAAAAAACCACGGAATTAGCTATAACTTTCAGTTGCTGATGCAGCAAAAAGCCGCATACCGATAGTATTACCAGAAAGTGGGAAAATATAATCACTGTTTTTCTTTCTGCCTGGCCTGGATCTAATCAATGAAAAAGCTATGCTGATACAATTGGTTTTATCCGGGAAAACATGTAATATCATAATAATAGTATATTCCAAAAAGAAAGCTGTCAAGCGTTAAAAGACATAAATTAACTTTATATTCACAAATGACAAAAAATGCCTGTTTTTTTATGGTATCGGCAAATTTTCCATAGAGCTTTTGCATATATATCTATGAAAGTTTCACAAGGGGGTAAAGCAAAAATGCAGGATCAGCGGCTGCTGGAAGGCGGAAGGATACGAAGCCATTCCATACACATAGACGACAGGCGGCTCATTAGCGTGACAGGTGTAAAGGACGTGGACAGCTTTAATGAGCAGTTCGTACAGCTTCTTACGGAAGCGGGAGAACTGAGAATAGAGGGGGCGGAGCTGCACATTACAAAGCTGAATCTGGACGAGGGGCAGGTAATGCTGGAAGGGGAGATATCCGCGCTTGAGTACGCCGAAGGCGAAGAGAGAGGAAGCCTGCTGGGAAGGATATTCAGATGAGGGAGCTGTTCCCGCCGGGAGAGCTGACCGAGTTTGCCGGATTTGTTGCGGCGGTTAACTGCGGGCTGGTAATAGGAATTATGTATGATCTGTTCGCGCTGCTGCGAAAGCCGTTCAAAAGCGCGGTGACAACGGGAATTATAGACCTGCTTTATTATGCCGCCGCTGTGGTTCTTGTGGCGCTTACGCTGCTGTATATAAATTGCGGCACGCTGCGGCTGTATCTTTTTGCCGCGATAGCATTGGGAATATACCTGTATGCACGTTTCCCGGGAAGGCTCATAAGGGCAAAAAAAGCGAAGAAGGCAAAATTTACAAAAAAACAGTTGCGTTGATGTTATATATGCATTAGGATAAGTAGTAAGTAGAAGTGTCTCCGGAGCGAGCGGTCAAAACTTTGAGCAGGACGCATAGGTAATGGCAAAGAGGGTAAGAAAACGGAATAAAAAGCGTATGCGGGCGTTTGCCGTGGGTTTTGTGGCGCTTGCATTTATAATCGCGGCCGTGCTCATATCCCAGCAGAAAAAGCTGGACGCTATAGCCGAGGAGCAGGCGCAGCTTCAGGAGGTAATAGCGGCGCAGAACGAGGAAAAGGCCCGCCTCGAGTACATGATAGAGTACAGCGGCAGCGAATCCTACCTCATACAGTACGCCCGTGAAAAGCTGGGCTACGTAAGGCCGGACGAGATAAAGTTCGATATTGACGGAAATAAATAACCTATATAGCAAAAGAGAACGGAATATCCGAGCGTCTTGCGGTCATTCGGATATGGGGACCGCTCTCTTTTTTTATATTATTTGATATCCAACTCCGGCGGTATATCTATTTCATCTGAAACATATTTGCCATTCTTTTTGCGCTGGCGCACGCATTCCGTAAGCAGATATTCTATCTGGCCATTTACAGAGCGGAAGTCGTCCTCTGCCCATGCGGCTATAGCGTCGTACAGCTTTGAGGAAAGGCGAAGGGGTATCTGCTTTTTATCGCTCGCCATATAAGGGACTCCTTAATACAGGCTGCCGGAGTTTACTACGGGCTGGGCGTCGTGGTTGCCACAGAGCACCACGAGGAGGTTGGATACCATGGCGGCCTTACGCTCGTCGTCAAGGTCGACTATTCTGTTTTCGCTGAGCCTCTCCAGGGCCATCTCTACCATGCCAACGGCGCCGTCAACTATCATCTTTCGTGCGTCTATGATAGCCGAGGCTTGCTGCCGCTGGAGCATGACCGCGGCTATTTCCGGAGCATAAGCAAGGTAGGTTATGCGGGCTTCGAGAATTTCTATACCGGCTTCAGATACCTTATCCTGTATTTCGTCTTTTATGCGAGCCGCAACGACTTCGCTGGAGCCCCGAAGGCTGCCTTCGTCGGCAATGCCGTCACCGGTGGTGTCCACATTAGGGGCGATATCGTAGGGATAGATGCGAACGATGTTGCGAAGTGCGCTGTCACACTGAAGGGACAGATATTCCTTGTAGTTATCCACGTTGAATACCGCCTTTGCTGTATCCACCACCCGCCACATGACCGCTATGCCGATTTCAACAGGGTTGCCGAGACAGTCGTTTATCTTCTGGCGGTTGTTGTTCAGGGTCATTATCTTGAGGGATATTTTCTTTGTTGGTATATCTATAGAGACATCGACTCCACCGGAGGGCTGCTTTGCGCCCAGAACCTTTACGTCGCCGCTTTGGTTGAGCTTTGTGCCCGCTGCCGGGTTCACGGCTGTGCAGAAAGGGTTTACAAAATAAAAGCCGGAGTTCTTAAGGGTACCGACGTATTTGCCGAACAGCGTAAGGACAAGCGCCTCTTGAGGCTTTAGCACCTTAAGCCCGAGGAAGAATATCCAACCGAAAACAAACCATACGCAGCTGATCAGGGTAAGAGGCAGTATATCATACGAAACCCCGAATATGAAAAGAACTACAGAAGCCACATATACGAGCACCAGCAAGAGCAGGACGACCATTCCGTTCTTTCGATTATTGAGCGTTTTTTCAGTCATCACAATCAATCTCCTATCTATTTGATATCTATATGATATCAAATAGCGGAGCGAGTGTCAACCGCACAGCGAAAAAAAGCGGCTGATGCGCCGCTTATCTTTGTCCGCCGGTCAAGTGCATTATGGCTTCCAGTACGGCACCGCCCATGGCCAAGGACTTGTCCGAACAGGAGAAGCAGTGTTCGTATTCGCAGCGGGGATCGACGTCGGCGCACTTCATGCCCTCGGCAGCGTAGAAGCCGTCCGGCAGCAGGCCACGGAGGGTGCCGTCTATTTGAGCTTTTACTTCTTTGCCGCCGACGATAGCCACCGTCTCCTGTGCCTTCACCCTGTCGCCTATGGCGTGTATGCAGTGGAACACGCCACAGGCAGGAGCGTGCATCACGCGCTCGGCGCCGCGCCCGGCTATTATGCCGGGTATGCCGGTGTTGGGTATGGGGCTCTGGCCCTTTTCATAGTATACTCGGCCCATGTAGTGACCCCTCTTTGTCTCTACTGCGGCATGGCAGTCCGTGCCCACTGTAAAGCCGGGGCCGAGGGCTATGACGACAGGGGCGTCAGAGATGGATGTTCCTGTGTTGCGCTTGGCGATTATGGCGTCCACCATTGCGTCCGGGCAAAGAGTAAGCGCGGTGCGGCCGGTCTCGTCAGCCAGTATGGGTATATTTCCCTGGGTTATTACAGCCTTTGCGGTTTCGGCATCCGGAACAAGTACGGCAGTTATGCTTTCAACCTTGGCTGTACCGTGATACATGGCCTCGGAGAAAGCTACGGAGCGGCGTATTGCGCTGGGCTTTACAAGGTCAGTCATGACTATATCCATGCCCGCGCGCTTTAAGCGCACTGCAACGCCTGTGGCGAGGTCCCCTGCGCCCTTTATCAGTACCAGCATAAAATACCCCTTTGATATATGATGACAGCGTTAGCTTGAATATATTAAAATTGTATCATTCCAACATAACCGTGTCAAATAGTGAAGAAAATATTACATATTTGAAAAAACGCACGGGCATGGGGCTTAAGGTATGGAAATACGGAGGCTTTGATGATATGATTTTTGCAGCAGGAGATAATAATATTATTAAGTAAATAAGAGCAATATAAGGAGGGACCGGAAATGGCATTTTTTGACAAGATCAATTCCATAGCCAAGAACGTGGGCGACAAGACGGGCGACGCCATCGAAATGGCGAAGATTAACGCGAGGATAGCTTCCGAGCGCAGCGCTATGAACGATATTTACAGACAGCTGGGAGAGGCGTACTATGCCCACCGCGTCAACGGCGGCGAGGGCGAGCCCGCGGAAGCTGCGGCGATATATTCCCAACTGGACCAGCGCACGGCGGCCATAGACGAGGCGCAAAAGCAGATAGTTGCAATAAAGGCAGAGGGCGAAAGAAGGGCGGCGGAGGCCGCGGCGGCAGAGGAAGCTGCCTCCGCGGTCAAAACGCAGACGAGCGTGCAGCCCGGCATTCCTGTGCTTGATACCAGCATGCCTGCGGGAGGGCAGAGCGTGAAATGCCCTCAGTGTGGCGCTAACCTTAACGCAGACGCGAAGTTTTGCCCTCAGTGCGGCACCAGGATAGAGCCCCCCGTACCTGAAGCCGCCGAGGCTCCGCAGAGCAGGGTATGCCCCGGCTGCGGTGCGGAGGTTGCCCAGGGAATGAAATTTTGCAGCCAGTGCGGGGCCAGGGTCGAATAACGAATTTAATAAGACAACGGCAAAAGCGGCTCGGAGACAAACTCCGAGCCGTGTTTTTGTGCGAAAAAACAGCAGGGCTTGTTGAGCCGTGCGCAGAGTTAAATGCAAAAATATCAGTGATAATTTTTAAACTATGCTTGTAATACATGGATGTTTGTGTTATTGTATACAAGTATTCAAGGGTACTCAATTTGTTCTGATATAGGAGGAGAAACTCATGAGGAATTTTATCGCAATAGCTTTGGTATTCACAATGGCACTGGGCCTTACCGCCTGTGCCGGCGGCGGCTCTGAAATACACAGGCTTAATATGGCCACCGGCGGTGACGCGGGCACCTATTATGCCTTTGGCGGCGTTATAGCCAGCGTCCTTACCAGCAAGATAGACAACGTTGAAGTCACGGCTCAGACCTCGGGCGGTTCCATCGACAACGCCCGCAAACTCAAAAACAAGGAAGCAGAGATTGCATTCATGCAGAACGACGTTCTCCAGTATGCCGTCACCGGTACCGAGTCCATGAAGGACGACGGCGCCATGGAGAACCTATGCGCAATAGCTTCCCTCTATCCCGAGGCGGTGCAGCTTGTTGCCACCAAGTCCAGCGGCATCAAGACCATAGCGGATCTCAAGGGCAAAAAGGTATGCGTAGGCGACCAGGGCTCCGGATCCGAGGTAAACGCCAGCCAGATAATTGCGGCTGCCGGCATGAGCTACTCCGACTTTGATGTGCAGTATCTCAGCTTTTCCGAGGCCTCCACAGCCATGCAGAACGGCACTGTGGACGCGGCGTTTGCCACCTCCGCGCTGCCTAACAGCGCCATAACCGAGTTGGCCAACTACACCGACATAGTAGTAGTTCCCATTGACGGCGATATTGCAGACAACCTTATCGCCCAGTACCCGTTCTACGCCAAGACTACCATCGGCACTGACGTATACGGTGTGGAGGCGGCCGAGACCGTTGCCATGATGGCAGTGCTCACTACCACTACCGATCTGGACGAGGAGGTAGTTTACAACATTACCAAGACCATCTTCGAGAACCAGACCGATCTCATCGCCGGCAACGCCCACGGAAGAGAAGTTACCCTGGACACCGCGCTCCAGGGCGTTACCGTGGACTTCCATCCCGGAGCTGTCAAGTACTACAAGGAAAAGGGCATCATGTAACACTGCACAACGTAAACCTAATAAGAATTAGGAGGGCGAAGGCTCTCCTAATTTGAGGTTTATGGGAGCGTTAAGATATTTAACAAATACTGACACCGGAGAGGATTTAATGGAGTTATTAAAAAAGAAAAAAGATAAGAAGCCAAAAGCGAACGGCATCGAGTTGAACGTCGATACCACAGGAATGAGCGAGGAAGAAATAGCAGCGATGGAAGCCGCTAAGGTGCTTGAACAGTACGACCGCGAATCCGCTTTCCGCAACGGGCTGCCCAAGGGAATTTCTCTTGTTATTTCCGCAATACTTATAGCCTTTGCCCTGTTCCAGATATATACGAGCATATGGACGATACCCGCTCAGGTGCTGCGCTCGGTGCATCTTGCCTTCGCGCTGACGCTGGTATTCCTTCTTTACCCCGCAGGCAAGCACATGGCAAAGAACAAGGTGCAGTGGTACGATTACGTCCTCGCGATACTTGCGGTGGCCGTGATATTGTATATCCCTCTCAACTATGAGTATATCATTAAGAATGTGGGCAATTACTCCTCTATGGATATAGTTGTGGGGGCGGTGGGCATACTGCTGCTGATGGAGGGCTGCCGCCGGGTGGTAGGTATGCCTATATTGATAGTTGTACTGGCATTCCTTCTTTATGCCAAGTTCGGCAACCTTATACCCGGCACCTTCGGCCACAGGGGGTACAGCGTGCGCCAGATAGTGAATCATATGTACTTCACCCTCAACGGCGTATTCGGAACTCCTCTGGGCGTGTCCTCCACATATATATTCCTGTTCATACTTTTTGGCTCTTTCCTTGAGAAGACCGGCGTGGGCAGATTGTTCATAGACCTTGCAAACGCGGTGGCGGGCAAGCACATAGGCGGTCCTGCAAAGGTGGCGGTAATATCCTCCGCCCTTCAGGGCACGGTATCCGGCTCCTCGGTGGCCAATACGGTATCTACGGGCTCGTTCACTATACCGGCAATGAAAAAGCTGGGTTATAAGCCTGAATTTGCCGGGGCGGTGGAGGCGGCGGCTTCTACCGGCGGGCAGATAATGCCCCCCATAATGGGTGCTGCGGCGTTCCTGATGGCGGAAAGCACCGGCTTTACATACGCTCAGGTGGTAAAATCCGCCATAATACCGGCGGTGCTGTATTTCTCGGGTATACTCATAAGCGTGCATCACGAGGCCCGCAAAATAGGCCTTAAGGGCATGGAAGACAAAGACATACCCAAGATAGGCGTCGTTATGCGGGAACGTGGCCATCTGCTTATGCCTCTGATATTTATGATATATATGCTTTCCGCAAAGGTCACCCCCACCTATGCGGCGCTGGGTGCGATACTCGCATCTCTCATGGCATGCAGCATACAGTGGCTGTGCCTTATACCCGTTGCGATGATGGTGGCCGGCATGAACACGGGACTGCATTTTACTGTGTACTCCCTTGCTGCCATAGGCATATGGCTGGCAATATGTGTTATACGCGGCTGCCGGATACGGGAAAAGCTTACTGCCAGGGAATGGATAAACGCGGCGCTGGGGTTCGATCCTTACGACATGATAGTTGATGCCTTGAAAAACGGCTCCCGCAGCGTTTTGTCCGTAGTTGTCGCCTGTGCAATGGCGGGCATGATAGTGGGCACCGTTACCCTGACCGGTCTCGGACTCAAGCTGGCTACCGGCCTTGCACAGATAGCGGGCAATAGCATCTACCTGCTGCTGTTCTTTACCATGCTCTCATCCATAGTGCTGGGCATGGGCGTGCCTACTACGGCTAACTACCTGATAACCTCTACCATATGTGCCCCTGCCATAATAAATATGGTATGCATGATGCGGGGGGTTCCTGTGACCGAGCCCACCATGGCTATAATAATGAGCGCCCACCTGTTCGTATTCTATTTTGGCATAGTGGCGGATATTACTCCTCCCGTGGCCCTCGCCGCAATGGCAGGTTCCGCCATTGCCAAGGGCGAACCGTTCAAGACCGGTGTGAACGCAACGAGACTGGCCATAGGAGCGTTTATTGTCCCCTATATATTTGTTATGAACCCCGCCATGCTGATGATAGACACTACGGTATGGGCGGTAGTGCAGAATGCTGCAACGGCGCTCATAGGAATGTACGCTCTTTCCGGCGGCCTTGCGGGCTTTGTGCAGGACCACTGCAAATGGTATGAACGGATACTGCTCATCGCGGGCGGCCTGGGAATGATAATACCCGGCACTGTCTCCGACCTGCTGGGCTTTGCGATACTGGCGGCCATATTCGCCATACAGCGCAAGCGTTACAGCCTGGCTCACAAGATAACCGCGTAAGCAAAGAAAAAACAACAGGGGGCGTCACGACCGTGGCGCCCCCTCTTTTTATATCTTGTTTTTACTTTATGAAGCCAAATACGTTGAGTATTACGATTACCATGAACAGCGGGATTATAACATAGGCGCTTATCTTGTTCCAAAGGGTTATGCCGCCGTCGCGCCCGTCCTGGGTAAGCTCGGCTTCGTATTTCTTCCAGCCCCATATTTTGGAGACGAAGAGGCAGACCAGTATACAGCCGAGAGGCATGAGCACATAGCCGCTGAAGCAGTCCAGCCAGTCATACAGCCCGTAGAATTCGGTGCTGCCGTAATAAAGCCAGGGTATCTGGAAGCCCTTCATGGGGCCGAAGCCCAGCGATACGAATATGTTGGCGATGCCGATTATGATGGCGATTATCAATGTGGCCTTTTTGCGGCCCATCTTTAGCTTTACTTCGGCGGTGCGGATATTTGTCTCGAAGAAGCTGAACAGGGATGAGATGACCGCGAATATCAGCGCAAGGAAGAAGCAGCTGCCTATTATGCGCCCGCCGGGCAGGTTGAGGAATATGCCGGACATGACCTCGAATACGAGGGCCGGGCCTTTCTGAACGTCTATGCCTGCGCCGAAGGCGGAGGGGATGATGACGAATCCAGCGAGAACGGCGGCAAAGGTATCGGCAAAGCTTACGAACAGAGCGTCGCTCCTCAGGTTGTTCTTTTTAGGTATATTTGCGCCAAGGGTAATAAACAGGCTCCAGCCTATGCCCACCGAGAACAGCACCTGCGTTACGGCGTCTGCGAACACCTTGACGGTAAACTTGCTGAAATCGGGCAGCAGATAATACTTGAGCCCTCCCGCCGCGCCGTCTGTTATGGTGCAGGCGTACACGCCGCAGATGATGAGCATGAGTATCAGTGCAGGCATTATGAACTTGGCAAGACTTTCAACCTTGTTGGTAATGCCGAAGAGAAGCATGGCAGATACGAATATCAGAAGTATCATTGACCAGATGATGGGCTGCACGGGATCAGAGGTGAAGCCCTTAAAGAAGGCACTGGGATCGCCGCCGAAGTTGCTCACGAATATGAACTGGCAGAGGTAGCGAAGCACCCATCCGCCTACTACTACGTAGTAGAAATTTATCATTATCGTGCAGAGGTTGCCTATCCAGCCCACGAAGCCCCACCTGGGGTTGATGCACTCGAAGGCTGTGACGGTGTCAAGGCCGCTGTGGCGGCCTATGGCCGTTTCCATCTCCACCATGGGCTTGGCCAGAGCAAGCACCACAAGAAGATACACTACAAGGAATACGCCGCCTCCTCCACGATAGGCCAGATAAGGAAACTTCCATATGTTGCCGAGACCGATGGACGCGCCGGCGGCTACCATTAGATAGCCGAAGCGGCTGCCCCACTGTTGTTTCTGTTCCATAGATTTCCCCTCTTTCAAAAAATATAAGCGATAATGATTTCGCCTTCAAAGCGGCATATTAACTGAAAATTAACACCGCCTAAAAGCATAATAAAGTTGTTGCTTAAACTATTACGCTACAATAACCTAAAAAACAGCTGAAATTTGCAGCCTGCCCATCTAAAATGAAGATGGGAAATGAAAAAAATAAATGCGAACAGACGAATAGCAGGAAAATCATTTCTCTGTTTTATTGTATCAATTATACCGCCGTGAAGGGATTAATGCAAGGTACATAGAAAGATATGCTTAACCTACTTTCTAATGGTTAGTATGAGAAAACCGCATGAATGATATTCGGTATATGAATAATAGCTTATATCCTGGATGGCACTTTTATATAATAAACTTTTGCCTTTTGTCGAATACATTGACCGGAATATTGCAGCAAAGTACAGTAGAAGTACAACATCAAAATGAATCAGGTCTTTCATTTATACCCGCTGTCATTTCAAAATTATATAAATCATCGGGGGAAGAATAATATGTATGAGAAGAGAAGCGCGGCGAATATGCTTAGGGCGGTAGGTATGCACCCAAAATACAAAGGCTATGCCTATGTGCTGTGCATACTGGAAAAGACGGGAATGGAGCCGGAGAGACTGTACGGCTCGGCTGGGGAAATGTACCGGCTGGTGGAGGAAAAATTCGGCATAAAGCGGGCGGCCATGGAGCGCTGTATACGCTTTGCCATACAGCGCACGTGGGATACGGGCAACGACAAGCTCAAAGAGCTGTTTGGCGCGTACGATGTATGCTGCATGCCCACAATAACGGAGTTCCTCGCAGTGATGACGGAGGGCCTGTGCTGCGGGAGGGGAGGACGCAGAGCTTGATAATTTGAGGCTTTGAGAGTATCATAGGTCTATGAAAGAATTGCTTAAAAAACTCGGAAGCATGGATGCCGGTATGCTCTGCATACCGGCTTTGATGCTGCTGGGCTACATATTTATACATGCGCTTTTTGGCGGCACACTGCTTTCCTATAACTGCTGGGACAGCTATTCCCTTCAGGCCATGTCCTGGCTTTCCGGGAGGCTGGATATGGGGAAGAATTACGAATGGCTGGAGCTTGCGGTTTACAACGGCAAATACTACCTTTCCTTCCCGCCTCTGCCCAGCGTTGTGATGCTGCCGCTCGTGCTGCTTTTCGGCGAGAGAACGCCCAGCAATCTGGTATCTGCACTTTACGGCATATTTACCGCCATGATCGCCTGTAAGATATTAAAAAAGGCGGGCATGAAGCAGGACAGGGCCGTGTTCTTCGCTATAGCCTACGTATGGGGAAGCAATATGCTCTGGATGAGCACCTCGGGCGGAGTATGGTTCCTTGCTCAGGGGCTGAATATGCTGCTGCTGACAGCCTGCGTTTATTTCGCGCAGCAAAAAATGCGGGTGGCGGCGTATTACATGGCCGCCCTTGCGGTTGGGTGCAGGCCGTTTTCGGTCTGTATGTTTCTGCCCCTCATGGCGTATTTTTACATGATGGATAAAGACAGGCCTATGGCGGACAGAATACGCGGCCAGATACGGTCTCTCATAATACCTGCGTTCATAGCCCTATGCTATATGCTGTATAACTATGCCCGCTTCGGCGATGTGCTGGAATTCGGCCATAACTATCTGCCTGAATTCACGGGGAGCGAAAAGGGACAGTTCAGCCTGAGCTACATACTTCCCAATCTTTATAATCTATTGCTTCGCCCGGTGACGCTGAAGGCCGGCCTGACGCTTGAATACCCGTTATTCGACGGGTTTATGTTCTACATCGCCAATCCGATGTTTCTCATATGGTTCGCCGGGGTGGCAAAGGACGTATGCGAGAAAAAGCTTGATGGGGTGCGGTTATGTATAGTGATCGCCGTGATCGCGGAGCTGTTGCTGCTATGCGCCCATAAGACCTTGGGCGGCTGGCAGTTCGGCGCAAGGTATACGGTAGACATGCTGCCCATGGCCCTTATGTATCTGCTGCTGAAAAAAGAAGAACCGGGGGGGATTTCGGCGTTTATTATGGCTGCGGGAATGATGTTCAACCTTTACGGCGCGCTGGCCATGACGATGCTGCATTGATGAGGCTTTAAGCCTGTGATATAATACAAAAAAGCAAAAGGAGCGTACTATGCTGGATAAAAAAGAGATAAGGCTGCTTCCGGCGAATCCTGCTATGGCGGGGGAACTTTTAGACTATTGCCTTAGAAATAGAGGCTTTCTCGCTCCCTTTGAGCCGAAGCGAACAGAGGAGTACTTTACAGAGGAGCACCAGCGGAAACTCCTTGAGCGTGATGACGAAGATGCGAAGAAGGACATAAGCTATCACTTTTACATTTATATCGAAAGCCGAATGATAGGTATGGTTGGTATAAACGGAGTGGTCCGCGGACCATTCCAGTCTGCTTTTTTAGGGTATAAGCTGGACGGGGCATACCTAAACAGGGGTTTTATGACGGCGGCTGTGGGTGAGGTTGTGCGCTACGCGTTCGACGAGCTGAATCTGCACAGGCTAGAGGCAAACGTGATGCCAAGGAACAAAGCGTCCATCAGGGTGCTGGAAAAAAACGGCTTTACAAACGAGGGAATGGCCAGTGAATACCTCAATATAAACGGAGTATGGGAGGATCATATCCATATGGTAAAGCTGAACCAGAACTGGAAAGAAAATAAATAATAAAAAATCATACATAAACTCAAAGGAGAAAAGATCATGGTAATAATCGAAATGGAAGGCGGAGGCAAGATAAAGCTGGAGATGGACAGGCAGGCCGCGCCTAACACAGTAAAAAACTTCGTAAGCCTTGCGGACAAGGGTTTCTATAATGGCCTGATATTCCACAGAGTCATACCCGGCTTTATGATACAGGGCGGCTGCCCCGACGGCACAGGCATGGGCGGCCCGGGCTACAGTATAAAGGGCGAGTTTGCATCTAACGGCTTCAAGAACCCCCTGAAGCACAAGAGGGGTGTCATATCCATGGCGCGCTCTATGCGGCCGGACAGCGCAGGTTCCCAGTTCTTCATAATGCACCAGGACGCGCCCCACCTTGACGGCCAGTACGCGGCATTCGGCAGGGTGGTTGAGGGAATGGACATAGTGGACGAAATCGCCTCCGTTCCCACAGACTTTAGGGACAGGCCCAAGATAGATATGGTGATAAAATCCGTCACTTTGGCAGACGAGCCGGTGGAAGAGCCGGAAAAGATATAAGGAGATCAGCCTATGGAACCCCATGAGGAGAAGATAGCCGAGCTCCGCGGCCAGATAGACGAGATAGACCGCCAGCTTATAGAGCTCTTTGAGCGGCGTATGGACGTGGCCCGGGAGATAGGCGCGGTCAAGCGCGAGCACAATCTTGGCATACGCAACGAACGCCGGGAAATGGAAGTCAAGGCCAACTGCCGGGCTTACTGCAGAAACGACCTGTACCGGGACTACGCCCAGTCTATGATGAAGTGCGTCATGGGTGCGTGCCGAGGCATACAGCATGCCGACGCGCCCGATTACGACGACCCTTGGCAGTACGCATACAAGAATCTTGACGTGGCGAAGGAATTAGGACTCAAGTAATTGGGCAGACTCCTCATATGAGCAGGAGCGATAACAACAAAAACAGCATATTCGACTTTGCAAAGACGCTCCTGGGTCAAAAGCCCGGGGGCGTCTGTCGCGTCGACGAAAGATACGATGAGTATGTCATTGAGAATTCCCCTACGGAGGAGCAGCTTGCGGCACAGCGAAGGGAGGATTTTTCCGGAATGCCCGTGATAGCCGTAGCCATAGCGGGAGAGGACGGGGATAAACTGAGACGGCTCACCGAGGACTCCGTAAAGGAACAGACCTACAGCCGGTGGATAATCTCCAAAAGCCCTAAGACGGACGAGTTCGACTTTATCATGTATATGTGGCCGGGCGATATTCTCCGCCCGGATGCGCTGTATACCTTCGCAAAAAATACCGAGGGCAATGATTTGATATTTTGCGACGAAGACAGGCTGGAGGAGGGGCAAAGGTGCGATCCGCTGTTCAAGCCATGCATGGACAGGGTGACACAGTATAGCTTCGATATGCTGGGCCGCGGCGTTATGGCGAGCAGGGCGCTGTTTGAAGCTTCCGGAGGAATGACGGGGGTCACAGGCTGCGACAGATACGCCTATAATCTGAGGCTGGCAGACAGGTGCAGCAGCGCCTGCCATATACAGCAGGTGCTGTACACGGCGCACGACAGGAGGGATATAGGCCCTAAGGGGCGGCAGGTACTGGAAAACCACCTTAAAAAAAATGACGATATAAGGGTATTTCCCGGGGAATGGAGGGGAAGCTTCAGAGTAGAGGCTATAATAAGGAGACCCAGTGCTGCAATTGTTATATACAACAAAAACTCACATATTCCCCTTATGAGGCTGCTCAACAGCATGGACGGTTCGCTGAGAGGGCAGAAGCAGGTGGAAATAATAATTGCCGATGGGGGCAGCACCGACGGACAGACGCTGAAATACTACGACATACTCAGGCGCAACGGCGCGGCGAAAGTGTTTTGCGGCAAAGGCATGCCAATGCCGGCGCTGCTCAACGCCGCAGCAAAGGAGGCTGACCGGGAAAACTGCCTTTTCATGGACAGCAATGTAGAGACGCTGGGCATAAACTGGCTGTACGACATGCTGTCTCAGTCAGAGCGCCGCGGCTGCGGAGGGGTAGGCCCCAAACTTATCGGCCAGAACGGAAGGCTGGTATATACCGGCATAACAATAGGCATAGGGGGCTGGCAGGACAGCCCATACGCAGGGACGCCGGACGACCGGGAAAGCGGGCAAAAGCTTCGCTTTACAGGCACACTGCGCACCGTATCAGCCCTGTCGTGGGTGTGCATGATGACCCCGATGGACTTATTCTTTAACGCGGGCTGCTTTGACGAAAGCTTCAACGAGACGGGCTTTGATACCGAGTACTGCACGCGGCTGGACAGGAGGGGCTACAGCCTCATATACGCGCCAAACGTCGTAATGAAGTATCACGGCAGGATACAGAAAGTCGCGGATGCCGACGGTCAGGACAGGATGCGATACTACGATACAGTGAGGGATACGCTCATCAGAGGCGACCCCAGATACAATAACAATTTTGATTATGCCCTTCCGTCGCCGCGCATAGCCGTAAGGCCGCGCCCTGCGGCGGAGCTGAACGAGCTTTACCGCAAATAAACAGGCCCCGAAAGGGGCCTTCAGAGTGTCAAAAAAGTGGCTGAATGCCACTTTTTTGAGTTTTACGGGTTTTGCCTCTCGCATTCGCTCCCGGGCGGCAAAATCCGCAAAGTACGAAAACCTCTGGGTTTTCATCCGTTCTGACGCACATGTCGTCAGAGCCGGATTAAACATAAGGGGCTGCGGCCCCTTATCAACCCTAGGGTTTTTTGACAGACTCCAGGCCCCGAAAGGGGCCTTATCAAAGGTCGATGCGCATATCGGCACACTCGGCGTCTGTGGGGTCGTGAGTCACCATGATGAGCAGAGCGCCCTCGGTGCGGCGGCGTATTACGCCGAATACGGCGGAGCGCGTTTCGGGGTCAAGGCCTTTAAACGGCTCGTCCATTATGTATACGTCCGCTTTGGCGGCCAACGCCCGTGCGATGGATACCCTGCGCTGCATTCCGCCGGAAAGCTCCTTAGGATATTTGTCCAGCTCGGCGCCAAGACCAAGCTCGGTAAGAAGCTTAGCTGCAATTTCCCGGGTGGAGGCTATGGCGGCGTTCTGCGCCGCGGTCTCCCAGGGCAGCAGCCTGTCCTCCTGAAATACCATGCTGATCGTTTCGCCGTTCCTTTGTATGCTGCCCCGGTCGGGCTTATAAAGCCCCGCGATGAGGTACAGCAGGGTAGTCTTGCCCCGGCCGGAGCGGCCGGTTATGGCGCAGAAGCCCTTTTCAGGCAGTGCGAGGGATATATCCTCCAGCACCGCATTGCCGTTAAAGCCCTTGTAAACGTGATCAAGGCGTATCATATATCCTCCTCAAAAGCCTTACAAACAGCCGCTCAAGGGTGATGCTTATAAGTATTATCACGGCGGTCCATGCGAAAAGGTCTACCGTCTCAAGGTATATCTTTGCGTTATAAAGCTCTGTGCCTATGCTGAGGGAGGGGGAGGCCAGCACCTCTGCGGCTATCCCCGCCTTCCACGCGAGGCCCATGCCCGCCTTGGCCGCCGCCATGAAAAAGGGCATTATGCCGGGCAGGTATACGTGGCGAAGAGTATCCGAAAAGCTCAGCCTGAATACCCTTGCCATTTCCAGAAGCTTTACGTCGGTTCCGGTTATGCCCTCGTATACGTTGGACCACACCACCGGCATGACCATCAGAAAGGACGTCACAATGGGTATGTGTTCCTTGGTGAGAAACAGGAACAGCAGCATTATAAACGAGGCCACAGGGGTGGCCCGGACTATTCTGGAAATGGGGGAAAGGAATGCGTCCATTACCTTTGACTTGGCGGTAAGTATGCCAATGGCTACGCCTGTTACGAGGGCCGAAAGGTAGCCTATGAGTATGCGTATAAGAGATGCGGCGATATCCCGCCAGAAGGGCAGCGTTATTATAAGCTCCGCCATGCGCCGGGCAACCGAAAGAGGAGAGGGCAGTATTATTGCCCTCCCCAGCGTAAGATACAGTATTTGCCAGAGCGCCAGCCATGCGGCGGCTACGGCGGAGTGCTTCAGTAAGTCCTTCATGTATCTCCTTGAGGATCAGGTATTATCCGAGATAGAACATATCGTCCCCGGGCAGCTTTCCGCCCACGGACTTGGGGTTGGCGTCAAACAGCACCTTCAGCATGCCGCTCACCATGACCTGCATCTCCTCGCCGGTTATGCAGACTATGTTGCAGTTGGGTATGGCCTTTTCGGCAAGAGCCGCGCTTGCCATTATGCCGTACTTTTCCACCAGCGTGCCAGCGTCTGCGGGAGAATTGACTGCGTATTCTGCAGAGGAGGCGTATTCCTTGAGAAATGCCTTCAGCGCCTCGGGGTGCTCATCGGCAAAGGCCTTGCGCACCACCAGACAGCCCTGAACCAGCTGAGCGTCGGATACGCTTTCCCACTCGGCGGTGATGTCCAGCGCGATGCGGGCGCCTTCCGCCTTGCTGAGAGCAGTGGTCACAAAGGGCTCAGGCACTACTATTATATCTGCTTCGCCTGAGGCCAGTTTGGTCACAGCTTCCGCGTGCTCGGCGGCATATTCAATTTCCACAGAGCCGACAAGGCCGTTTTTATCCAGAATATAGTTTAATATATATTCGGGGGTGCTGCCCTGTCCGGCAGCCAATATTTTCCTGCCTGCGAGATCGGCTATGGATTGTACGCTGTTACCATTTTCCACTACGTACAGCACGCCCAGGGTATTGACGGCCGCGGTGAGTATCTGACCATCAGTTTTGTTGAAGAGTACTGCGCCCAGATTCACGGGCACGGCGGCTATGTCCAGCTCGCCGGATATCAGGCCGCCTGTGACTTCATCGGGGCTGCCCGCGTAGGTTATGGAATAATTGTACTCGGTCTTGCCCTCCTCCGCAAGGGAACTGAGCTGGGCCATGCCTATGCCGGTGGGGCCCTTCATTGCGGCAACGTTTACTGTGAGCTGCTCCTTTGGGGTGCAGGCGGCGCAGAGCAGCAGCATGAGCAGGGACATCATCAGTGCGGTGAGCTTTTTCATAAGTGTTTCTCCTTTTTGATGGTTTTAAGTATGTATAAATTTGTTTTTATACTTATTTATTTATTATGATATTTCGTCCGCGGCGGGTGATTTTTCCCTCCGCCTCCATGGCATCCAGCGTCCTGTAAAGGGAGGCGCGGCCTACGCCAAGCATCTCCGCGAAGTCGGTAAGGCTACAGGGGAG
>ERZ827423.1403-NODE-1403-length-23669-cov-3.990556_pt1 | contig 23669 bp, 24 predicted proteins | sample MGYA00519775_ERZ827423 | MGnify/ENA primary metagenome ERZ827423 (study PRJEB31778, sample SAMEA3449296) | human gut metagenome | biome: human gut; feature: human-associated habitat; material: faeces | place: United Kingdom | collected 2010/2012 ...
TCAGCTCCACCAGGGCATACCGCGCGGGCAGCCTGTCCCACTGCTCCGGCGGCGTTATGCTCTTCTGCCGCTCATAGCACTCCTTGGCGGTGGCCAGGGAGTGGTTCCCGTCTCCCACAGCGAACAGGAGGACAGGCTGGTCCTGGGTCCCGTAGCGGGCGTTGAAGGCGGCGGGATCAGCCAGAGCCTGGAGGGCGCCGGCCACGGCGGAGAGCTGCTCCCTCCCCAGCTTCCAGCCGGCCAGGTGGCCGCCCCGCTCCATCAAATCGAAGTCATAGACCTGCTCCATGCCCGTCTTCTCCCGGGCCAGGGGCTCGATGACGGTGCGCTCCGGATCGTCAGTGAGGAGCATGACGTGAGGCAGCTCAATGGGGGCGTTCTTCCGCACCGCCACTCGGGGCGGGATACGGGAGAGGACGGTGCCCTCGGTGGCCCGCACCTGGGCCGGGGAGCCCGGCTCATAGTCGTACTGCTCCAGGTCCACCATGCCCACCAGTCCTCTGCGGAGCTTTCCGTTGTGCAGGGTGCGCTCTACATAGATCATGGTCTGGGGCAGAAGGGCAAACCTCTCCTCCCGCAGATAGCGGGACATGGTGTTGTTGATCTCCATGATGTCGGTCTCCACGCTGGGACCGTCCAGACAGCTTTCCGGCAGGATGAGCCGCAGGGATGAGGGGGCCCGCCCCACCCTCTCTTCTACCCGCTGCCAGTATTCCGGCTGTGAGGTGTACTGGTCACAGGCCACCACGCTCCACAGGCCCAGGTCGCAGTTTTGGGGGAGCAGGATATCCGCCGGACGAAAGGGGAGGGTTTCAAATAAATCATTCATCAATGGTCACTCACTTTAATCGTTCTCTTGATGCAGGGGGATTTTGCCGGCCTTGGCAGTTTTGGTTCTTTCCGCAGGGCGCGATGACGCAGCGCGCCGTCTTGGGTAGTTTTCGCAGGTGGGTCGCCGCCTGCGGGCGGCAAGTGACTTTCCCAGCGCCGGGAAAGTCACCAAAGGATCGCCGGGGGGCAGCTCAGGATGATCGCTTCACGCTCATATCCGCCTTACCCCGGGTCCTCCATTACGGGGACACGCTCCTGTTTGGTCATACGTTATTTCCGGCTCGCAAAATCTGAGTGGCTGGTCTAAATTCCCACCGGGCCACTGGGCCCTGGTCTGCAGAAATTCAGGGCGCATGCAATTCCACAACTGCGCCTGGCTTTGCTAAGCCGACACTCCCGGTGCGAATCCTGGCATGCCGGTCTGGGACCGGCCTCTACGGTATCACCGAAGAGGCCCCTTTTTGCAGGAGCGGCACACTTGGACGGCACGCTGTGGGAAAGGTTACTTTTTGAGACGCTGCCACTCCTCCAGCTGGGAGATTATGGCATCCAGCTTTTCTTCCATCCGGTCCCACTGTTTCTTGACCTTCCAGCAAAGGACCACCAGCGCTCCCAGCCCCACAGCCTTCACAGCAATCAGGAGCAGGGCCGCGATGCGGGCCGCCATGTCAAGGCTGCCCAGCCAGGCCGCCAGGTAGACGAGGAAAATAAGTCCAAAAATGACCGCCACGGTCTTCATAGGGCCCACTCCTTTCGCAACACCTATCTTTGCTTCTGCTCTGTTGGGGGCACTCCTCAATGTGATTTGAAGTGCGGTCTGATTTCGTCTTCTCCGTTCTTTAGACAGAGAGCTATCAGCCTATGGCCCCCTTGATGGCTTCCAACAACTCGCCGAACTCCTCAAAGGCGGGCAGCTCCGGGTGGTCGGCCCTGATGGCCTGGGTGCTCTTGAACAGGAAGCCCGCCTTGCTGGCCTGGATCATCCCCAGGTCGTTGAAGCTGTCCCCGCTGGCGATCGTCTCATAGCCCATGGACTGGAGGGCCTTCACCGTGGTCAGCTTGGACTGGGGGCAGCGCATCCGATAGCCCGTGATGGCTCCGTCGGGGGCCACCTCCAGGGTGTTGCAGAAGATGGTGGGCCAGTTCAGCTTGGCCATCAGGGGCTTGGCAAACTGCTCGAAGGTGTCGCTGAGGATGACCACCTGGGTGAGGGTGCGCAGCTCGTCCAGGAACTCCTTGGCCCCCGGCAGGGGGTCGATCTTGGCGATGGTGGCCTGGATCTCCTTCAGGCCCAGGCCGTGCTCCTTCAGGATGCCCAGCCGCCAAGTCATCAGCTTGTCGTAGTCCGGCTCGTCCCGGGTGGTGCGCCGCAGCTCCGGAATGCCGCTGGCCTCCGCAAACGCGATCCAGATCTCCGGCACCAGGACGCCTTCCATATCCAAACATACAATATTCATACTGTCTCCCCTTTTATCAGTCGGTCTGCGCGGCTCCGCCGCGGGCGAAGTCAGATGCTCGCTGATTCGATTATACCGTCCCCGCCGGTTCTTTTCAATGCGATTTACAAATTTTGTGTGAGCCGGCGGACACTGCCCGCCGCATAGTTTTCCCACCGGCGGACACACTAGGGCCAAATCCCTGCTGGAAGGCATAAAGGAGGTTTTTCGCATGGTGATTGACAAGATCGCACTGACACTGGCCATCATCGGCGCGCTGAACTGGGGCGCCATCGGCCTGTTTGGCTTTGACGCGGTGGCGTTTCTCTTCGGCGGCCAGATGGCCGTGTTCTCCCGCGTCATCTATGCCCTGGTGGGCCTGGCGGGACTGTGGTGCATCACGCTGCTGTTCCGCTCCTCCGACGAGGAGACGGGCCACGCGCGGCACGCCGCCTGACGTTCCGCGCCGTCTGGAAACGCAAAGGGAGCCGGCCAAAAGGCCGGCTCCCTCCATTTTCAAACTTCCGCACCGTCAGGAAGAGTGCTTCTCCGCGTTCTGCTCCCCCTGCTTCAGATAGCTTTCGTCCTTGGCCAGCAGCTTTTCGGAGACGATGTCCAGCTGCTCCATCTTGTTGTAGTGGTCCACCAGGTTGCCGTCCGTCTGGCTGACCACCTGGTCGTCGTGGCGGAACACCAGCTTCAGCAGGATGGGCGTCAGAATGGTGCCGCCCACCACGGTGATGATCACCGGCGCCATCATGGCGCTGGACAGCACGCCCAGCTCCAGGCCCCGGTTGGCCACGATCAGGGCCACCTCGCCCCGGCACACCATGCCCACGCCCACCTGCAGGCTCTCCTTGCCGGTGAAGCGGCACAGCTTGGCACCCAGGCCGCAGCCGATGATCTTGGTGATGATGGAGATCAGCAGCAGCAGGACGGAGAACAGCACCAGGCTGCCGGACATCCCGCTGATCTCCGCCTTGATGCCCACGCTGGCGAAGAACACCGGCGTCAGCAGCAGAAAACTCAGGGGTTCAAACTTGGACTGGATATAGGTGGACTTGGGGGTGCAGGAGATCACCAGCCCCGCCACATAGGCGCCGGTGATGTCCGCCACGCCGAAGAACTCCTCCGCGCAGTAGGCCATGGCCAGGCACAGCACAAAGGCCAGCACCGGATAGCGCCGCCGCTCCCGGCCGGGCCACAGGCTCATCAGCCAGCGGAAGAATTTCAGGGCCAGAGCCGAGACCACGGCTGCAAACACGAAGAACAGCACGATCTTCAGCAGCACCAGCAGGATGCTCTCCTGTCCGCCGGCCACGCTGCTGACGATGGTCAGGGCGATCAGGCCCAGCACATCGTCAATGAGGGCCGCCGCCAGGATGGTATTGCCCACCTTGGTGTCCAGCTTGCCGATCTCCTTCAGTGTCTCCACCGTGATGCTGACGGAGGTGGCGGTGAGGATGGTGCCGATGAATACATCCTCCAGAAATCCGGTGGTCACGATCATGCCGGTCCGGCCGGCGAACATGGCCAGCCCCGTGCCCAGGATCAGCGGCACGATGACGCCCAGCAGGGCCACCAGAAAGCCCGCCTTGCCGCTGTGCTTCAGCTCCTGGATGTCCGTGCCCATACCGGCGGAGAACATCAGGACGATGACGCCCAGCTCGCTGAGCTGGGTGAGGAACTCCGTCTCCGTCAGCACGTTCAGCACTGCAGGGCCCAGGATCAGGCCCGCCAGCAGCGCGCCCACCACCTGGGGCATCTGGATCCGTTTCGTCAGGATCCCCAGCACCTTGGTGCTCAGGAGGATCAGCGCCAAATCCAGCAGATAATGATACGACATACAGCCCCCGCTTTCCGCGGCCCTCCGCCGCACAGTCTTCTTTGGGGCTTTATTTTAACCTTTCCGCAGGGATTTGCAAGAGACGTTTCCCACAAAAGCGTTTCGCTTTTTTGCCCGTTTTTCTGTGAAAAAGTCACGCACAAATTGTCAGATTTTCACAATACCTTTACGACTTTGCCAGCTTTTTCACCAGGGCCTCCTCCGGCGTCACGTTGACGGTGCGGCAGGTGGAGTAGATCACCATGCCGGGCCGGGCGCCGGCGGGCTTCTTCACGTTCTTCACGGGGGTGTAGTCCACGGGGACGTTGCCCCCCTCCCGGGCCTGGGAGAACCATGCTGCCAGCTTGGCCGCCTCCACGATGGTGTCGTCGTCCGCCTCCCGGCCCTCGGTGCAGAGGATCACGTGGGAGCCGTGGATCTTCTGGGTGTGGAGCCAGATGTCCCGGGGACCGGCGGACTTTGTCAGCTTGTCGTTCTGGCGGTTGTTCCGGCCCACCAGCACCCGGAAGCCGGAGGTGGTGCGGAACTCCAGAGGCTTGGCCGGGCGGCTGACCTCCTTCTTCCCCTGCTTGCGGAGGAAGCCCGCGTCCCGCAGCTCGGTCCGGATGTCCAGAAAGTCCTGCTCTGTCTCCGCCCGGTTCAGCTCCTCCAGCACGCTCTCGATATAGTCCAGGTCCCGGCGGGCAATGGCCATCTGCTCCGCCAGGTACTTCTCCGCCGTCTTGGCCTTGGTGTATCGCTTGTAGTACTTGGCGGCGTTCTGCTGGGGCGTCAGCAGCGGGTCCAGAGGGATGGCGATGGTGCCGCCCTCCGGGTCGTAAAAGTTCTCCGTCTCCAGCCTGCTCTGTCCCCGCTCCATCCGGTAGAGGTTGGCGGTGATCAGGTCGCCGTAAATCCGCAGCTGGTCCCGGTTCTGGGTGGCGGCGTAGTCCTTCTCCTGCATGGCCAGCTTCCGCCGCAGGCGGTCTCTCGCCGTGGTGGCGGTCCGCAGCAGGTCCGCCCCCCGCTGGCGCACCCGCTCCTGCTGCTCCCGGAGGACGTAGAAGTCGTCCATCAGGTCGGAGAAGGTGTCATACCGGACGGTCTCCATGGCGCCGCCGTACTGGGCGATGGGGCAGTAGGTGAAATCCGCCATCTTCCCATCCTTTTTCAGGCAGACGGGTGTGAAGTGATTTTCCTTGATGGCTTCGATCAAATCGGAGAGTTCCCGCCACAGCCGGTCCTCCCCCTCCCGGCCCAGGCCGAAGAGATGGGCGTCCGTCTCCCCGGCGGCGCGGAAGGCCAGCTCCCGGGCGATCAGGGGGGAGATGCCGAAGTAGCTGTCCATCAGAAAGGCGTCCGCCCCCCGCTCCGGGTTGGCGGCGGAGAGCTTCTCCCGGAAGCCGACCTCCGTCTCCTCCGTCACCGGCAGCCGGCCCACGGAGGCCGGGGGCTCGTAGTACAGCCCCGGCAGCACCTGCCGGCTGGCAGACATGTCCGCGTCCACCCGGCGGAGGCAGTCGATGATCCGCCCCTCCCCGTCCAGCAGGATCAGGTTGGACCGGCGGCCCATGGCCTCCAGCACCAGCGTCCGGCGGCCCGGGCGGCCGAACTCGTCGGTGACATCCAGCTCCAGCCGCACCAGCCGCTCCAGAGGCGGCTGGGTGACGGCGGCCACCCGGCCCCCCACCAGGTGCTTGCGCAGCAGCATGCAGAACATGGGGGGCTCCGCCGGGTTGTCCCGGGTGAGATGCGTCAGCTGGATGCGGGGGGCGTTGGCCCCGGCGTTCAGCAGCAGCCGCTGGTTGCCCCGCAGCAGCAGGATCACCTGGTCCCGGGCGGGCTGCTGGACCTTGTCGATCCGCAGGCCCAGCAGAGCGGGCCGCAGCTCCTCCACCACCGCCTGCATACAGATTCCATCCAATGGCATGGTCTTATTCCTCCATCATGACACAGAAGAGCTGGTTGATCCGCTCTTGCCGGCCCTGCAGATACAGCCAGCCCAGCAGAGCCTCCAGGGCCGTGGCCTCGCCGTACTGGGCCCGGGTGGCGTGGCCGGGCACCGACTTCACGTGGGCGTTCCGGCCCCGACGGAATACGGCAGCCTCCTCCTCTGTCAAAAGGGGCAAAATCCGCTCCGCCTTATCCGCCTGACTCTCCGCCCGCACCAGGGCGATGGCGGCCTGGTGGAGCCCTTTCCCCGTGGCCTTGCCGTGGGCGCAGAGCCAGGTGCGCACCAGCACCTCGAACACGGCGTCCCCCATGTGGGCCAAGCCGATAGAGCTGATGGCGCGCAGCTGGTCGGCGGTGAGATTCGGTTCAAAATAGTTTTCCATAGACGGCTCCCCGCATCACAGAAAGTTTCATACCGGGTCATTGTACCACAGATTTCCCGGTTTGTCACCTGGGGAGCGGCGAAGGGATCCCTATCACAGGATGAAAGAATATTGATTGTCTCACGGGCATCTGCTATGCTTGTTTTAAGAGGAACCAGGGGCAAAGTAGATTTGATGGAGGAGGCTGCTGTTATGTCGAGTATCATCCCCAGTCCGGAACAAATGACCTCTTTGCTCGGAGCGTCTCTGTATGAGGTCTGGGCGCAATTATGTATGCGCATCGACGAACAATACGATATGGATCACCTGTGGGGACCCGGCGGCAAAGCGTGGACATATGAATATAAGTACCGCCGGGGCGGCAAAACCCTGTGTGCACTGTACGCACGGGAACATTGCATGGGATTCATGGTCATCTTAGGAAAAGAGGAACGCTTAAAATTTGAACACGACCGGGAGCATTACGCAGAGGAAGTGCAAAGAATCTATGAGGGATCCCGCACGTATCACGATGGGAAATGGATGATGTTTGAGCTGACAGACATGTCCCTGTTCGACGATTTTATGAGACTGCTGCGGATCAAACGGAAACCCAACAGATCGTAAAGGCCGCATGGTTTCCCATCCGGCAGATCATCGCCGTAGGAGCGCATACCATGTGCCCGCGTTCCCCGCACCATCCCCCTGCCTGGTGGGAGGAACACAAGGCGGAGTGGGAAGCGGACTAAGATAAAAGTGAACAGATAAAAGATAAGAGATCCTTCCCGGCGGAGGGGGTATCTCTTATCTTTTATCCTTTATCTCTCTTATCTTCCAACAGCTTACGTCCGCTTCCGCGTCAGGAACGCCCCGGCGGCGGCCCCGATCAGGAGCACCGGCGCCGTTCTGACAAACAGCCACTCCAGCGCGTGGAGCGCGGTCCCCATCACGGCGGTCTCCGGGTCCTGGTAGTTCCAGGCCAGATAGGGGCTTCCCGCCGCAACCAGGACGCCGAAGGCGAGGACGACGCCCGCGCACAGCGCGATGCACAGAACATGGACGCTCTTTCGCCGCAGTTCCCTCTGCCGGGCAAACTGCAGGTTGAGGACCTCCAGCTTTTCAGAGAGGGCTTTCAGCGTATCGGCCTCCGGCTCCGCCACCGTCTCCCCCAGCAGTGTGCTCACGGGCGTCTCCAGCGCCTCCGACAGGGAGAGCAGCAGCTCCGCGTCCGGCACAGACCGCCCCTGTTCCCATTTTGAGATGGTCTGCCGCACCACGTTCAGCTTGATGGCAAGCTCCTCCTGGGAGAGGCCCTTTGCTTTTCGGATATTCTTCAGGTTTTCGTTCAGCATGCGAATCGCACTCCTTTCCTGCTGGCACGATCATACAGGAAACGGCCTGTTGCCGCAAGCAACGGCTGTTAACAGACCGGGAGAGGGCCGCGCCGTGCGCGGCCCTCTCCCTTGCAATCCATGCATTCACCGCAGCAGCGGCAGACTGCCGGTCAGCCGGTCCACCTGGCGCCGGGGGCCCCGGAGGGCCAGCCCCAAGTACCGCAGGTCCTCCGGCGCCGCGGCGGCCATCTTCTCGATGTATTCGCCGTAGGTCCGGCAGCTCTGGGCCAGGTCCGTGAAGTCCACAGCGGCCACGTCCGAAAACTCCGGCTCCGCCAAACGCCGCCGCAGGGTCTGAAAGACCTCCGGTCCGCCGGCAAGCACCGGCACCGGCGTGCGGATGATGCCGGGGTGGCAGTTTCCGGCGCGGTCCGCCACGTCCTCCCCCACCAGGTCCGGCCCCTGCCGGCCCAGGGTGATGCCCAGGATGGCCGCCGTGTTGGCCGCCAGCCCCCGGGGCATGGTCTCCTCAATCACCAGGACGCATTTGTCCTGTTCCTGTTCCATGGTGTGTTCCCTCTTTCCGTTGGAATCTGCCTTCCGAGAGAAGCAGGCCCATGAGCGTCAGCGCCGTCCCGGCCCCGGTCATCCAGGTGAAGGGCTCGTCCAGAATCGCCACCGACGCCGCCACCGTGATCACCGGCACCAGGTAGATGTACACGCTGGTCCGCACTGCCCCCAGCTCCCGCACCGCCACGTTCCAGGTGACGAAGCACAGCGCCGAGGCCCCCAGCCCCAGGAACAGCAGGTTCCCCAGATCCGCCGGGTCCAGCAGGCGGGCCAGGTCCGGCCGGGCGCCGGAGAGTGCCAGCGCCGGCAGCATGAACACCAGCCCGTAGAAGAAAGTCCGCCGGGTGGTGAGGACGGTGGGGTGGCCCAGGGCGCCGATCTTCCGGGTCAGCAGGGCGTAGCAGGCCCACACGAAGGCGGCCAGCAGTGCCAGCAGGTCTCCCCGCAGGTCCAGCGCCAGGGCGGAGCCGTTGAAGCTGATGAGGCAGATCCCCGCCATGGCAACGGCGAACCCCGCGAAGAAGGTGGGCCGCAGCCGGTCCTCTCCCCGCATCAGGAAGTGGGTCAGCAGGGCGGTGAAGCAAGGGGACACGGAGATGATGACTCCCACGTTGGAGGCCATGGTGTACGTCAGGGCGATGTTCTCCAGCAGGTAGTACAGGCACACGCCGCACAGCCCCGCCAGGGCGAACAGTCCCTCCTGCCGCCCCGTCACGCCCCACAGGCGGCGGGGGCAGGCGATCCAAAGCGCCAGATAGCCCATCAGAAAGCGGATGAACAGGATCTCCACCGGCTGGAAGTCCTCCAGCAGCACTTTAGTGGAGATAAAGGTCGTCCCCCAGATCCCGATGGTCAGCAGGGCCGCCAGATGGCCCCGGGCAGTATTCGTCTCCATGGCTGTGTCATCCTCTCTCCCATTTCTCCCGGAACAGCGCCCGGTAGGCCCCCGGCGTCAGGCCGGTGATGGCGGTGAAGCAGTTGGTGAAGTGGCTCTGGTCGGAAAAGCCCGCGGCCAGGGCGGTCTCCGCCGGGGAGCGGCCCTGTTCCAGCATCTGCCGGGCCCGGTCCACCCGCACCGCCAGCAGATAGCGGTAGGGGGTGACGCCCTTTTCCCGGGCAAAGGCCCGGACCAGGGCGGACTTGCCCAGTCCCGCCTGGCGGCTGATGTCCGCCAGGGTGAGGTGCCGGGCAAAGCAGTCCCCCATGAAGGCGCAGGCCCGCTCCACCTCCGCCCGGCAGGTATGAGCGGTGGCCGCCCGCCCGGCCCAGTCCGGCAGCAGGCGGCTGAAGGCCAGCACCAGCGCCTCCTCCCGCCGGAGAGGCGGGGCATCTTCCAGCACCGCCCGGTGCAGGTCCTCCAGGCGGCGGGCCAGTTCCCGGTCCCGGACCACCGGCTGGGTGAAACCGGACGGGACCCGCAGGTCTGCGCTCCGCTCCGCCAGGGCCCGCATGGCGTCCCGGGGAATATTCAGCCCCCGGTAGTCCAGCACGCCGTCCTCCTGGACGCAGCCGTGGCTGTCCCCGGGGTTGAACAGCAGCACGTCTCCGGGGCCGATGGCCTCCCGCCGGCCCCGGCAGGTGAGGCTCCGGGTCCCCCGGTCCACCACACCGATCACATAATGGTCGTGGACGTGGCAGGGAAAGGGCCGCTCCACCCCCTGGAGGCAGTAGGCCTCCAGCCCCAGGGCGGGGTCATGCCGGGCCGTGCGCACAGGTTGTCTCATGGGTCTTCCCTCCTGTCAGCACCACTCAGCATACCACGTCTCCGGGGCCGGGTCTTGCAACATATCCGCTTTTTCGCCGGGCGGTTCACTCCGGCCGGGCCCCCTCCCGCAAAAAACCCTCCGCCTCTGTCTGAAAGGCCCTCAGCAGCTTCTCCTCGGCGGACAGCATGGCGGCGCGCTCCTCCGCCGCCAGATGGGAGACGGCGGCGCCCTCCAGGGCGATCACCCGGTCCACCGTGTGCCCCAGCAGCGCCTCCCCCTGTTCCGTCAGGCAGACCCGCTTGTTTTTCAGGTTGCCGTCCACCGCCTCCAGCCGGAGGACCCCTGCCTCCACCAGCTTTTTCAGGGCGGAGTTCACCGTCTGCTTGGGCAGGGACAGCAGCTCGCTCAGCTGGGTCTGGGTCAGGGGGCCTTCCTCCTCCCGCATCGTGTACAGCAGCCAGAAGGCGCAGTCCGACAGGCCGCAGGCCCGGGCCAGCCGGTGATACAGCTGCCCGCTCTCATTGTACAGGCGGTTGTAGGTCTTCCAGAAGGCCGCCAGCTCCAAACACTCCATAATCCGCTCCTCCCATCGTCTGATTTCGGAATTTTTACATTATAAAAGGCTCCGGCCCGTTTGTCAAGGCGTGGGGCGGAGGGTCGCGTCCCTGCGACAGCGCCAAGGATCGCCCGGCATATGACAAAATAGCCCTTGTGTTTTTGGGAAAAATCGCATATCTTAGAGAGGCGGAAGGAGGCGTTTCCATGGACGCGGACAAGCTGTTGAATCTGGTGGTGTCGCTGGGCTGCCGGCTGGCGGAGAGCGGCGCGGAGATCTATCGGGTGGAGGAGTCCGTCTACCGGCTGCTGCGGGCCTACGGCGGAGCGGACGCCCAGGTGTTCGCCATCCCCAGCTGTCTGATCGTCAGCCTGATGGCGGAGGACGGCCGCCCCCTGACCCGGATGCGGCGCATCGGCGCCCACGGCACGGACATTGAACTGCTGGAGGCTTGCAATGCCCTGAGCCGGAAGCTCTGCCAGACCGTGCCGCCCCTGGAGGAGGCCCAGCGGATGGTGGACCGTCTGCCGGACATCTGCCGGCGCCACCGACCCGGCGTGGTGCTGCTGGGCTATGCGGCGGCCCCCGCCTGTTTCTGCCCCCTGTTCGGCGGCGGCCTCTGGGATGCCATCAGCGCCTTTTTCTGCGGCCTGGCGGTGGGGGTCTGCCTGCTCTTCGGCAATCGGTGGCTGGGGAGCAACGGCTTCCTGCGGACGCTGGTGTGCAGCGGCGTGGCCTCCCTGCTGTCCCTGCTGCTGGTGCGGGCGGGGCTGGGCGACAATGTGGACCTGGTGACCATCGGCGTCCTGATGCTGCTGGTGCCTGGGGTGGCCCTGACCAACGCCATGCGGGAGCTGGTGGCAGGGGACACCTACTCCGGCCTCAGCCGGACGGCGGAGGCCATCCTGATCGCCATGGGCATTGCCCTGGGCTCCGCCGTGGGGCTGGGCATCGGTCGCATTCTGTAAAGGAGAATCGCTTTCATGGAATTGTGGTCACAATATATTCTGCCCTGTCTGTGCGCCTTTGCGGGGTGCATCGCCTTCACCCTGGTGTTCAACATCCATGGCCCGGGCAAGCTGATCGCCGGCTTCGGCGGCGCCTTGGGCTGGCTGGTGTATCTGCTGGGGGGCAAGACCATCCTGGCGGGCTTTTTCGCCGCCGCGGCCATCAGCCTGTTCTCCGAGATCATGTCCCGGCTCCGCCGCTGCCCTGTCACCGGCTATCAGCTGGTGGCCCTGCTGCCCCTGGTGCCCGGCGGCGGCATCTACTACGCCATGAGCTACTGTCTGGCGGGGGACACGGAGCGGTTCCTCACCACCCTGCTGGACACCCTGGGCATGGCGGCGGCCCTGGCGGTGGGGGTCATCCTGGCCTCCTCCCTGTTCCGGGCGGTGTTCTTTCACCTGGCCCGCTCCCGAAACGCCCCAAAACGGCACCCATAGCGTCTCCCAGCAGCCCGGCGGCTTCCGCCGGGCTGTTTGTTTCGCCGCCTTGCGCCATCGGGAGGATCGGGGTATAATGGGCTCGACTTGATTCGACAGAGGGGGACTCTCATGTACATCGCCGACCTCCACATCCACTCCCGGTTCTCCCGGGCCACCAGCAAGGACGGGGACCTGCCCCACCTGGACTGGTGGGCCCGGCGGAAGGGCATCGGTCTGGTGGGCACCGGGGACTTCACCCATCCCGCCTGGCGGGCGGAGCTGCGGGAGCAGCTGGTGCCCGCCGGAGAGGGCGTTTATACCCTGCGGGAGAACCTGCGCCTGCCGGACAGCGCCCCCGGCGAGGCGCCCCGGTTCGTCATCACCGGTGAGATCAGCTGCATCTACAAGCGCCACGGCAAAACCCGGAAGGTCCACAATCTGATCCTCCTGCCCTCTCTGGAGGCAGCGGAGGAGCTCTCCGCCCGTCTGGAGGCCATCGGCAACATCCACTCCGACGGACGGCCCATTCTGGGGCTGGACAGCCGGGATCTGCTGGAGCTGACCCTGGAGACCTGCCCGGAGGCGGAGTTCATCCCCGCCCACATCTGGACGCCCCACTTTGCCCTGTTCGGCGCCTTCTCCGGCTTCGACACCATGGAGGAGTGCTTCGGGGACCTGACGCCCCACATCCACGCGGTGGAGACGGGCCTCTCCTCGGACCCGCCCATGAACTGGCGGGTCTCCGCCCTGGACGGTCTGACGCTGGTGTCCCACTCCGACGCCCACTCCCCCTCCAAGCTGGGCCGGGAGGCGGACCTGCTGGACACGGGCCTGACCTATCCCGAGCTGGTCCTCGCCATCCGTACCGGAGAGGGGTTCCAGGGTACGGTGGAGTTCTTCCCGGAGGAGGGCAAGTACCACCTGGACGGCCACCGGAACTGCGGCGTCTGCCTGACGCCGGCGGAGACAGCGGCCCTGGGCGGCGTCTGTCCCGTGTGCGGGAAGAAGCTGACTATTGGCGTGGAGCACCGGGTGGAGGCCCTGGCAGACCGGCCCGCCGGGTTCCGTCCGAAAACCGCCAAGCCCTTTGAGAGCCTGGCGCCCCTGCCGGAGGTCATCGCCGCTTCCACCGGGGCCTCCGCCGCCGGGAAGGCCACCCAGGCCCTGTACGAGCAGATGCTGCGGAAGCTGGGGCCGGAGTTCTCCATCCTGCGGGAGGTGCCGGTGGAGGACATCGCCCGGGCCGCCGGCCCCTGCGTGGCGGAGGGCATCCGCCGTCTGCGGGCCGGACAGGTGGAGCGGAGGCCCGGCTTTGACGGGGAGTACGGCGTCATCTCCCTGCTGACACCCGGAGAGATCGCCCGGTTCAGCGGGCAGATCTCCCTGTTCGGCCTGGACCTGCCTGCGGGAAAGCCCAGGCCCCGCCGGGAACTGAAGAAGTCCGCCCCGGCGGCGCCGGAGGCAGCTCCGGCCGCCTCCCAGCCGGAGGGTCTGAACCCCCGGCAGATGGAAGCAGCCGCCTCCACGGCTCCGGTGACGGTGGTAACGGCAGGCCCCGGCACCGGCAAGACCAAAATCCTGGTGGCCCGGATCGCCTGGCTGGTGGAGGAACAAGGCGTCCGCCCCGGGGAGATCACCGCCGTCACCTTCACCAACCAGGCGGCCGCGGAGATGCGGTCCCGGCTGGAGCAGCGGCTGGGCGGCAAGCGGGCCGTGGCCCCCATGACCATCGGCACCTTCCACGCCATCTGCCTGAAGCTGCTGGGAGACGTGCATGTCATCAGCCCTGGAGAGGCGCTGACCGCCGCGGAGCAGGTCCTGCGGGAAGCCGGTAAAAAGGGCGGCGGAAAGGCGCTGCTCCAGGCCGTCTCCCGGGTGAAGAACGGCACCACTCTGGAGGACGCGGGCCTGGACGGTGACCTGTTTGAGGCCTATCAGGCCCGGCTGAACGCGCTGGGGGCCCTGGATTTCGACGATCTGCTGACGGAGGGGCTGAAAAAGGACATCACCGGTCTGCGGCGGTTCCGCCACCTGCTGGTGGACGAGTTCCAGGACCTCAACGACGTCCAGTATCAGCTGGTGCGCTCCTGGAGCCGGAACGGGGACCTGTTCGTCATCGGAGACCCGGACCAGTCCATCTACGGGTTCCGGGGCGCTGACGCCCGGTGTTTTCAGCGTCTGCGGGAGGAATCCACCGATGTAAAGGAAATCCGCCTGACAGAAAACTACCGCTCCGCCCCCGCCGTTCTGGAGACGGCGCTGGCGGTGATCGCCCACAACCCCGGCGGGGAGCGGGTCCTGATCCCCCGCCGGCCCGCCGGGCCTGCGGTGCGGCTGGTGGAGGCGGCGGACGGCTTCTCTGAGGCGGTGTTCATCGCCAAGGAGATCGGCCGCATGACCGGCGGCGTGGACATGCTGGAGGCCCAGGCCCTGGACCACGAGCGGCCTGTCCGGGCCTTCTCCGACATCGCGGTCCTCTGCCGCACCCACCGTCAGCTGGAGCTGGTGGAGAAGTGCCTCCGCCACGACGACATTCCCTGCCTGGTCTCCGGCCGGGAGGACTTCTGGGACGAGCCGGCTGTCCGGGGTACGATGGCGTTTTTCCGGTCTCTGCTGGCGCCGTCGGACAGCGCGGCGCTGGAGACTGCCCTCCGGCTGGTGTGGGACTGCCCGGCGGACCTGATCCAGAAGGCCCGGGACCTCTGGGAAAAGGCGGCCGAACCGGACATCCCGGCCCTGCGGGAGGCGGTCCGGGGCCACGGCATCCTGGAATCCTGGCTGGACCGGGCGGAGGAATGGCTCCCCCGGGTCCAAGCGGAGAAGCCCTGGAAGCTGGTGGAGCAGTGGGAGGCCCAGTACGGCACCTCTCCGGCGCTGGAGAACCTGCGGAACACCGCGGTGTTCCACGAGAACTTCGGCAGCCTGTGGAACGCCCTGGTCCTGGGCCAGGAGGCGGACCTGCAGCGGGCCAGCGGGAAGCGCTGGGCCTCCGGCGCGGTCCGGCTGATGACGCTCCACGGCGCCAAGGGCCTGGAGTTCCCGGCGGTGTTCCTGGCGGGGCTCTCTGCCGGGGCGCTGCCCCTGGAGTCCCCGGGCCGCCCGGCGGATGCGGAGGAGGAGCGGCGGCTGTTCTTCGTGGGCCTCACCCGGGCCCGGGAGGAGCTGATCCTCACCACCGCCCCGGCCCCCTCGCCCTTCCTGCGGGAGCTGCCGGAGACCGTGGTCCGGGAGACCACCGGCCGCCAGCGGGCAGCCGAGCAGCTGCGGCTGTTCTGAAAGCCGTCCCTCCCGCGCGTAACAGCCCCGGAGCACCTGCTCCGGGGCTGTTTGCGTCTCCGCTGTCAGCGGGGGGAGTCGTCTTTGGGCTGGCCGTAGGTCCGGAACCGCTCCAGGACCTCCGCCATCTGCTGATGAGAGAGGACGTTGGGGGTGCCGATGCACATGGCCCGGTACTGGAGCTCCGCCAGGAACTCCATGTCACAGGCCAGGGCGTAAGCCCGCTCCAGATCGGCGCCGCAGGCCACCAGACCGTGGTTGGCCAGCAGCACCGCGTTGCTCTCTCCGCAGGCCTTCACGGCGGCCTCCGCCAGCTCCACCGTGCCGAAGGTCCGGTAGGAGGCGCAGGGGATCACATCCGTCCCGGCGGAGGCGATCATGTAGTGGACCGCCCGCAGGGGCTGGCCCAGGATAGCGAAGGTGGTGCAGTACATGGAGTGGGCATGGACCACCGCCCGGGCCCGGGGTTTGGCCCTGTAAAACGCCGTGTGCAGCGCCCATTCGCTGGAGGGCTTCCGTCCTCCCTCCACCACGTGGGCCTCCAGGTCCATCACCACCACATCCTCCGGCGCGATGGCGTCATAGGCCATGCCGGAGGGGCTGATGGCCATCAGGCCCTCCGCCGGGTCATAGATGCTGAGATTGCCGCTGGTGCCAGTGCTCAGCCGGTCGGCGCTCATCCGCCGGCCATACGCGGCGATCTGCCGCCGCGCCTCGTTCATCCTCATGGGTGTCTCTCCTTTATATCTGTGTCGTTTCGGGCCGCCGCCAGCAGGGCGGACCGCTCATTGGGCAGCGTCTCGTCCAGGACCGCGTCCAGCAGGGCCCGCAGGGTCCTGCCCACGGCGGGACCGGTGAAGCCCAGCTCCAGCAGGTCCCGGCCATTCACCGCCAGCTGCTCCAGAGAGACGCAGGCGCCCTCCGCCAGCAGCTGGTCCAGAATGGCCTCCGCCCTGTCGATCTCCTCCCGCATAAAGCGGTAGTCCGGCGCCTGGGCCAGGTTGTCCGCCCGCTTCACCTCCAGCAGCCGCCGCAGGTCCCGCTCCCCCAGCGCTCCCAGCGCCCGGGCCACGCCGGGTCGGGTCCGGGGGATGTTTCTGTCGTGCCACGATACCAGCCGCACCACGGTCTCCGCCGTGGCCCGGTCCGCCCGGAGCCGGCGGAGCATGGCCGCCGCCAGCCGGGCGCTCTCCGCTGGATGGCCGTAAAAATGGCCCTGTCCCCTCTCATCTACTGTAAAGCAGTTTGGCTTGCCAATATCGTGGAGCAGCATGGTCAGACGCAATTCGGTCTCCGGCTTCACCGCCGCCAGGGCATGGAGGGTGTGCTCCCACACGTCATAGCAGTGGTGGCGGTTCCGCTGGTCGAAGCCCACCATGGGCAGGACCTCCGGCCAGAAAACGCCGATGACATCGGGATAGGCCCGCAGCACCTCCGCCGCCCGGTCTCCCGCCACCAGCTTTTTCAGCTCCGCCCAGATCCGCTCCGGGGCGATGTCCCCCAGCAGTTCCCGGTTCCGGTGGATGGCCGCCGCCGTGTCCGGGTGGATTGCAAAGCCCAGCTGGGCGGCAAACCGCGCTCCCCGGAGGATCCGCAGGGCATCCTCGTCAAACCGGCGGTCCGGGTCCCCCACGCACCGGAGGACGCCCGCCGCCAGGTCTGCCCGTCCCCCCAGGGGATCCCGGAGCGTTCCGTGCAGGTCCACTGCAAGGGCGTTGACGGTAAAATCCCGCCGCCGCAGGTCCTCCTCCAGGGAGTCGGTAAAGGTCACGGACTCCGGCCGCCGGTGGTCCCGGTAGACCCCGTCCCGCCGGAGGGTGGTGACCTCCACGCCCCCTGCCGCCGTTTTGACGGTGACCGTACCGTGGCGGAGGCCGGTGGGCACCGCCCGGTCCCCAAACAGGGCCATGGTCTCCTCCGGCCGGGCGGCGGTGGTCACGTCCCAGTCCTCCGGGGTTCGGCCCAGCAGCGCGTCCCGGACGCAGCCCCCCACGCACCAGGCGTGATGGCCCGCCGCCTCCAGCGTCTCCAGAATGTCCCGTACCGGGGCGGGGATGTCCACCATGGTCTCGCCTCCCTCCGTATGTTCTCTGCCGTTCAGTCCCCGGAGCCGTCCCGGCGCCACTCCAGAAGCAGCTCCGCCTCCCCGGTCTCCGGGTCCACGCCTTTTTCCACTAAGCGGAAGCCCTCCCGCCGGTAGAAGGCCGCCGCCCGCTGATTCTTCTCATAGACCCGCAGGCACAGCCGGGGATGGCCCGCCTTCACGTGGTCCAGCAGCCGCCGGCCCACGCCGCGGGACCGGGCCTCCCGCCGGACGAAGATGCCGGCGATGTAGTCCCCCTGCAATCCGACGAAGCCCAAAAGCCCGGCCTCCTCCGCAAAGGCCCAGACCTCCGCCTGGGCCAGGGCGGCCCGGACCTCCTCCAGGTGCCCCAGCCAGTAGGAGGCCGGGATGAAGCCGTGGGCCTCTAGGTTGGCATCCAGCCAGAGGGACGACACGGCGGGTAGGTCCGCCGGTTCCATGCTTCGGATCATGTTCCGTTCTCTCCTTTCCGGCAAGGGCCATGGAAAGTTAGTCGTTAGAAATTGGGAATTGATATGCCGTCTAGGGCGGCATATCAATTCGTCAGGCCCCGCCGAACACCTAAATCCGAACTCCTCATTCCTAATTTCTCCTCACCGCTTCATCACAAAGGCCTTGTTGTCCACTGCCCGCATGGTGGCCAGAATGCCATCCAGGTGGTCGTACTCATGCTGGATCAGCTCAGACATATCATCGTCCATCCGCATCTCCCGCGCCTGCCAGTGCTCGTCCCGGCAGCGGAGGATGCAGTGGCGGTACCGCCGCACCCGCACCAGCAGCTTCGGGAAGGACATACAGTCGTCCATCAGCTCCATCATCTCATCCCCCACAAATTCCAGCGAGGGGTTGATGATGACGTAGGGCCGGTCTGTCAGCATGCAGATCAGCCTTTTCTGGACGCCGATCTGGGGCGCGGCGATGGCCCGGCCGAAGCCGTAGTCCCGCCGGATCCCTCGGATGCAGTCAAACATATCGGAAAAGACGGGCCGGAGGGTCTCCAGTTCCTCCTGCTTTACTTCCGCAGAGACCTCGTACAGCCGGGGGTCTCCCAGCAGCAGAATTTCACGCTCCATCGCAATGTGCTCCTTTCTGTATGGCCGGTCCGTGCGCCCTGCCATTTTCTCCATAATACCAGCAAATGAGCGAATGGACAAGGCGCAGTTTGCCACCAGGTGGCACAACCCCGGATTCTCCCTTTTTTAAGATAAGCAGTGATTTTAAGAGAAATTGAAAATTCCCGTCAAATTGATGGAAATCCCGACGGTTATGAAAATTCCTTATGCTGCCGGATTTTTCTTCCCTTCCTCAATCTCAGCGGTCAATTCCTCGCGGGTTATCTCCCTCGGTTTTATCATGGCCGGCCGTTTCTTTCAGCTTGTTGGTATAGGAAAAGGGCAGTCGATTTTCTCGACAGTTCTCATTCCTTGCAACTGTCGGCAAACCAATAGCGGCGCATGAAAATGACCCGGTTTTCGACGGTCAGCGTGTCCAAAAATCCCTCGATGATCCGGGCCAGCTCCTTGGCTCCGATCTCATCTTCCACGGTTTTCCGGTCTGCGATGCAGCCCTCGATCTCCTCCAAGGCAACCGTATAGCGGCCGCCCCGCTTGGCGGCCTCCGTTCTCCAATAGGCTTTGAGGGAGAGGTTCCGCACAATTTTCAGAAGATAGGACAACAGCGGGTCCGGCCGCGCCGGAGGAATGGCATTCCACGCGCCGAAATAGGCGTCGTTGACACATTCCTCCGCGTCCTGCCTGTTGTTCACGATGCTGCATGAGAGGCTGCGGCAGGCCGCTCCGTATTTCCGGTCCAGCTCCCGGATGCCTTGCTGGTCACGGGCAAAGAACAGGTCCAGGATCTTTTCATCATCTATCATCTCACCGCCTCCTTTCCGGCTTCACCTATATACTACGGTTTTCGCGGCGAATCCTACATCAAATCCAGACTTTTATGTTTTTCATAAAATCATACCATCTGTCCAGCGCTTTTGAAAGAGTGTCCCGGATTTCTCCGGTTGCATTTTCCCTTCTTCCATACTATAATGAAATATTTGGTAAGAAGTGCCTCGTTTTCGGGCATCCTATTTCCTGATCTGACCTGATTTCTGCGGCGGCCCGTCCGCCGGTAAGGAGTTTTTTCCATGATGAACAATCCCCATCCCATCCGCGACTATATCGTCCCCGGCAAGCGGGCCCACCTGGTGGGCATCGGCGGCGTGTCCATGTGCCCCCTGGCGGAAGTGCTGCGGGGCATGGGCCTCCAGGTCCAGGGCTCTGACATGACGGAGAGCGACACGGTCCGCCATCTCCGCTCTCTGGGCATCCCCGTGGCCATCGGCCACAACGCCGAGAACCTGGGGGACTGCGATTTCGTTGTCCGCACCGCCGCCGTCCACGACAGCAACCCGGAGATCGCCGGGGCCGTGGCCCGGGGCATCCCCGTGTACGAGCGGGCCCAGGCCTGGGGCGCCATCATGCAGCGGTACCCCAACGCCCTGTGCGTGGCCGGCACCCACGGCAAGACCACCACCACCTCCATGTGCACCCACATCTTCATGGCGGCGGAGGCGGACCCCACGGTAATGATCGGCGGCACCCTGCCCCTGCTGGGCTCCGGCTACCGGGTGGGCCAGGGGGACACCATCATCCTGGAGTCCTGTGAGTACTGCAACAGCTTTCTGAGCTTCTTCCCCACCGTGGCAGTGATTTTGAATGTGGAGGAGGACCATCTGGACTTCTTCAAGGACCTCCATGACATCCAGCACTCCTTCCGGCAGTTCGCGGAGCTGGTGCCGGAGGCGGGGTCCGTCATCGTCAACGCCGACAACGCCAGCGCTATGGAAGCGGTGGCGGGCATCGCCCACCCCCTCTTCACCTTCGGCCTGGACCACCCCGCCGACTGCACCGCCGCAAACCTCACGGAGGTGGACGGCAAGCCGGTGTTCGACGTGCTGATCCACGGGAAGCCCTACGCCCATGTGGAGCTCCACGTCTACGGCCACCACAACGTCCTCAACGCCCTGGCGGCGGCCTCCGCCGCCTACGTGCTGGGCCTGCCGGGCCACGCGGTGGAGGAGGGCCTGGCCCACTTCACCGGCGCCGGCCGGCGGTTTGAGCACAAGGGCACCTACCACGGGGCGGAGGTCTACGACGACTACGCCCACCACCCCGACGAGCTCCACGCCCTGTTCACCACCGCCAAGGAGATGGGGTATCAGCGGCTGGTGGTGGCCTTCCAGCCTCACACCTACTCCCGCACTGCCAAGCTGTTTGACCGGTTTGTGGAGGAGCTGAAGATCCCGGACGTGGCCATCCTGGCGGAGATCTTCGCCGCCCGGGAGCAGAACACCCTGGGCATCTCCTCGGCGGACCTGTGCCGGAACATCCCCGGCGCCGTGTACTGCTCCACCCTGGACAAGGTGGCGGAGGCCCTGCGGCAGGCGGCCCGGCCCGGGGACCTGATTTTGACCGTCGGCGCCGGAGACATCTACCGGGCCGGAGAAAAACTGTTGGAAAAGGACTAACGAGACATGGAAATTTCCGCGCTGTATCACAACTGCCGCCCCGAGGGAGAACTGCTGCCCCAGGAGGCCGCTGCCTTTGACCTGCTAGAGAAGCTGGACATCCCCTATGACCGGGTGTCTGGGGACCCGGCGGACAACATGGAGAAGTGTGCCGCCGTCAGTGAAGTGCTGGGCACCCCCATCTGCAAGAACCTGTTCCTCTGCAACCGGCAGAAAACCCAGTTCTACCTGCTGTGCATGGGCCCTGACAAGCCCTTCCACACCAAGGATTTGAGCCGCCAGATCGGCTCCGCCCGGCTGTCCTTCGCCCCGGAGGAGAGTTTGTGGGAGCTGCTGCACTGCACCCCCGGCTCCGCCACCATCCTGGGGCTGATGAACGACACGGACCACCAGGTCCGGCTGCTGATGGAGCGGGAGGTGTATGAGGCGGAGTACCTCAGCTGCCACCCCTGCATCTGCACCAGCAGCCTGAAGCTGAAAACCGCCGACGTGCTGGAGAAATTCCTGCCCTACACCGGCCACGACGTGACGGTGGTGGACCTGTAACGCATAAAACTTCATGCGCATACAGCGCACCACGGTCATGGGCAAGGGTTGTGCGCATGAAGTTTTTGCACATCATTTCCGGTTGTCCCAAAGGGACGAGGAAATGGCGCATTTTAATGTTTGCTATGCTTTTGCATAGCAAAAACGAGGACCGTTCGGTCCTCGTTTTTTGTTTCTCAGCGGGCGGAGGGCAGCTTGATGCCGATGATGCCCGCCAGCAGCAGGACGGTGAAAAACATCCGGGCGGCGGTCACAGGCTCCTTGAAGATCAGGATGCCCACCACCACGGAGCCCACGGCGCCGATGCCGGTCCAGACGGCGTAGGCCGTGCCCAGGGGCAGCGTCTTCATGGCCTGACTCAAAAGATAGAAGCTGGCCAGCATCCCCGCAATGGTCACGATGGAAAAGCCCAGCTTCGTGAAGCCCTCGGACAGTTTTAAGAATGAGGACCAGACCACCTCCAGAAGTCCCGCGCACGCCAAAAATACCCATGCCATGTAAATTCTTCTTCCTTGACAGCAAAAAATAAAAGGCGCCCGCGCCCTGCATCTCCAATGGCCTACGGATGCAGGAGGCAAACGCCTGTTGTCCGCCCGGCGGCGGACTCCTATCGGTGTATTATTTTACAGCTTTCCCGGGAAAAGTCAAGTCTTTTCCACCACGGAGCTGTAGAACATCTCCCGATCCTCCCGGACCATCCGCAGTTCCCCGGTGGAGAGCATCCAGCGGATGCGCTCCGCCAGCCAGACGTCGCTGATGCCCGGCCGCTCCTGTCCCAGAACATTGCCGATGATGAGGGCGATCTTCGTCTGGCCCGCCGGAATGTGCTTACGGATGAGGCCGTCGTAAAAGTCCTCCCCCACGCTGCGGACCTGGCCGTTCACCACCGCCCGGAGGGGGGCGTTCTCCTTCTGAAGTACCTCCCAGCGATGGGCCATGGCGCCCAGCGCCAGCGGCGGCACCGGCTCCTCTCGGGAGAGGAAATGGCCGAACCGTTCCGGCTCCATCTCGCCCCAGCCCAGATAGGTTTCCACGACGCCGTCCGGCCGCTCCCGCCAGGGCGGCAGGGCCACCACGTGAACGGCGGCCTTCGTATCCTTCAGCAGGCTGGCGGCGTGGAGCAGGCCGCAGGCGCTGGCCGGTGTGCGGTCTACCCAGATACGGACGGTGTCGCCGGGGCCGATGGCCCGCAGACGGTCTGCGCTCTCCAGGTTCTCCTGCCAGTACAGGTCCGCGGTCTCGCCGTCCGACGGATACCACCGGCGCAGCAGCGCCCGGCGGCTCTCTCCCAGGGGCTCCCGGATGTCCCCCATGTCCAGGCCCAGGGACAGCCCCAGCACGTCCCCCGCATTGCCCCCCAGGGGGATGGCCTCCCGGTCCAACGCCTCCTGTTTCTGCTGGGCCTGTCTGAATACCCGCTGGATTTCCTCCTCAGTGGCCGGACTGCCGTCGTCGTGGCCCACGATCACGCCGAAGACCTTCCGGCCCCCGCCGCCGCAGTGCTGGGCCTGCCGCAGGGCGCCCTGCGTGGACTGGTCGAAGCAGAGTTCCAACATATCAGAATCCTCCCGGCTTTTGTATTTGCCCTTATTCTAGCATGGAGACAGGGAAAAAACAAGGCGGGCAGCTTTCGCTGCCCGCCTTGATAACGTTCGGGAGAGTTTACTTCTTGCTGAGGGCCTCGTCAATGGCCTTGGCCGCGGTCTTGCCGGCGCCCATGGCCAGGATGACAGTGGCAGCGCCGGTGACGGCGTCACCGCCGGCGTAGACGTGCTCACGGGAGGTGAGGCCGTCCTCGTTCACCACGATGCCGCCCTTCTTGTTGATCTCCAGGCCCTTGGTGGTGGACTTGATCAGGGGGTTGGGGCTGGTGCCCAGGGCCATGATGACGCAGTCCACATCCACGTCGAACTCGCTGCCGGGGATCTCGATGGGACGGCGGCGGCCGGAGGCGTCGGGCTCGCCCAGCTCCATCTTGATGCAGCGGATGCCCTTCACGTCGTCGTTCTCGTCGGCCAGCACCTCCACCGGGTTGCAGAGGGTCTTGAAGATGATGCCCTCCTCCTCGGCGTGCTCCACCTCTTCCTTCCGGGCGGGGAGCTCCTCCATGCCGCGGCGGTAGACGATGTACACCTCGGCGCCCAGGCGCTTGGCGCACCGGGCTGCATCCATGGCCACGTTGCCGCCGCCCACGACAGCCACCTTCTTGGGATGGATCAGAGGGGTGTCGGAGTCGGGCAG
>ERZ827423.1409-NODE-1409-length-23627-cov-38.451256_pt1 | contig 23627 bp, 18 predicted proteins | sample MGYA00519775_ERZ827423 | MGnify/ENA primary metagenome ERZ827423 (study PRJEB31778, sample SAMEA3449296) | human gut metagenome | biome: human gut; feature: human-associated habitat; material: faeces | place: United Kingdom | collected 2010/2012 ...
CTTTCGCTACGCGAAACCCACCTCCCCTTTCAGGGCAGGCTTAATGTTTGAGTTTGTACCGCACCAAAAGGCTCCACCGTTTGCGGGGGAGTTGTCTGTGAGCGACAGTGAGCAGACTGAGGGGGAACTCCTCGCAGCAGTTGGCTGCTTTAAGTTATTCTCATACCAAAAAGCTCCCCAAGTAGGGGAGCCGATAAGTCAATTATTTTTTCGAAGGATCAGATTTTACTCCTCCAGCAGCTTTTTTGCGAATATCACGCTGATTATGTTCATTATGCCGTCCACCATCATGCAAACGCCCATAACCGTGGTCGCGGCGGCCGCGCTCTTTATGGGGTTGAACAGCATCACTATGCCCGCCGCAAGCATTATGAACGCAAATACCATAACGAGTATATAACGCCCTATGCCAAAGCGCATCATGTTGAAGGAAAGCTGCATCCTCAATATGCTGTCCGATATCACCGCTATGCCAAGCACAACGCCGAATATTGCCACAACGGCCTTGGCGCAGATTATCATTAGTATGCCCGTTACCGTGCACGCAACGCCAAGCGCAAGCCCCATGCCCGGGAACATATAGCTCGTATCCGCGCTGAAGTAGCGCACTATGTGGTATATGCCGAACAGCGTAAGCGCCGCGCCCATTATATAGCATATCACCATGCGCGAGCCTACCGGCCACAATATTTGTATCAGGCCAAGCACTATGTAGGTCAGTGAAATCGCCAAAAGGGTGTTTCTGAATGCTTTGCTCATTGTTTCTACTACCTCCCATATTTATGCTTCTATTTTACCCAATACAAAAGGCGCATTCAATATGCAATGCGCCTTTTTTACCCTAATTTGACCGTGTTTTCACATTTTTTGCGCAAAAAAAGAACGAACGGCTTATTCAAACCGCCCGCCCCTTTTAACACATTAGGTTTGCTTCTTAAAGTTAGGCTATCAGTTGATGCCGTAACGCTTCTTGAAGCGGTCTACACGTCCGCCGGTGTCTACCAGCTTCTGCCTGCCGGTGTAGAACGGATGGCACTTGGAGCAAATTTCGACCTTGAGCTCGCCCTTTACGGAACCGGTCTTGAAGGTCTCACCGCAAGCGCAGCGGACGATGCTTTCGCCGTAAGAGGGATGGATATCCTTTTTCATCGTGCAACTCCTCACTTTATTTTTGCTGGGCGCAGCGCGATTAACCGCCCTGCTGCTGCATTCGTAAGGACAATAAGTCCCGAACAGATGGTATTATACCCTGAAAAGCTGCACAAATCAAGGGCTTTTTTGCCTTTTTCAAATCTTTTTGGCCATATTTCCGCTCCCGCGCTTGACAATTCTTCCGTTTATGCCCTATCATACCATCAGTTGATAAAAGCGCGAGGTTTATTATATGGAAAAAGCAAAAAAAACGATAGGCATGCTGGTCGCGGTAGAAATAGGGGCTGTGCTTTCCCGCTACGGTGATAAGCTTACCGACGTGAGCGAGACCGGCTTCGACGTAAAGCGGCTGGACAGCGACGATTACACGATGTATATTCTCAAAAGCGGCGCGGGCGAAATAGCCGCCGCAGCGGGCACGCAGTTCCTCATAACCAAATACGGCGCGGAATTTATAATCAACTTTGGCGTGGTCGGCGGTCTTACGCCGGAAATGAGCCTTGCCAAGACATGCGTTGTGGAAAGCGTTGTGCATTACGATTTTGATACTTCAACAATAGATAACTGCGAAGTGGGCCGCTATCTTGAATACCCCAGCATATACATTCCCGCCCCCTCGGAACTTGTGGACGCCGCCATCGCGGCGGAGCCGTCGCTCAAGCGCGTGATATGCGCCTCCGGCGACAAATTCGTTGACGATCCCGCCAAGAAGCGCGCCCTGCACGCCGACTTCAATGCCGACATATGCGAAATGGAGGCCGCCGCGATACTGCTCACCTGCAACCGCAACCGCGTACCCTGCCTTATGATAAAGGCCGTGAGCGACGCCATAGAGGGCGGCTGCGAGGAATTCACCGCCCAGGTGGACCGCTCCGCCGCCATCTGCCTTGAAGTAGCGCACCGCGTAATAGAAAAGCTCCATTCCTAAGCATCAGCTCGTAGCATAACTCCCCAAATTCGGGGAGTTTTTTGTTTTGTTAACAGATTGTTCATGGATTCAGTAGGAGCAATCTGGTAAAGTAGTAACAGGACTCCCTCCGTCTGCTCGTTGCATTCGCATCCACCTCCCTCATCAGGGAGGCTGGCAGCAGCACTAACCAAAAGCTGTCCCCGCAAGCGGGGAAAGTGGACACGAACAAAGTGAGTGACCGAAAGGGGTGCGGCATAAAGCTGCCAAGCTGTTTTACCGTTCCCCCCCTCAGCTTCGCTTACGCTCAGCAGCTCCCCCGCAAGCGGTGGCGCCTTTTAGGGTACAGTAACCCCCACCTACAACCAACGGGCGGCCTTACGGCCGCCCGTCAGCGGATAAGATAAAGTGTATATGAGGATAGGAACTGTCCTTTTTATTTGGTGCCGAACAGCCTGTCGCCCGCGTCGCCAAGGCCGGGCACTATGTAGCCGTGGTCGTTAAGGTAGTCGTCCACATGCGCAACGTAGATGTCCACGTCGTCATGCGCCGCCTGCACGGCCTTTATGCCCTCAGGCGCGGCTATCAGGTTCACCAGCTTTATGTTCTTGCAGCCCGCGCGCTTTATAACGTCTATCGCCGCAACGGCGCTGCCGCCGGTAGCCAGCATCGGGTCAACGATTATTATGTCGCGCTCCTCTATGTCGGAAGGCAGCTTGCAATAATAGTCAACAGGCTTTAGCGTTTCCGGGTCGCGGTAAAGGCCGACGTGCCCCACCTTCGCCGCTGGGATAAGGCTCAGCATGCCGTCCACCATGCCAAGACCGGCGCGGAGTATGGGCACTATGCCAAGCTTTTTGCCGGCAAGCACCTCAGTGGTCGCCATGGCAACGGGGGTCTCCGTCTGCACTTTTTCAAGGGGAAGATCGCGGGTAGCTTCGTATGTAAGCAGCATTGCCAGCTCCTCCACCAGCGCGCGGAATTCCTTTGAACCGGTGTTCTTGTCCCTGAGGAAGGTCAGCTTGTGCTGCACAAGGGGATGATCGATAACGTGTACTGTACTCATTTGCGTCTCCTTATATAAATTTATTTGTTCTCGTATTGGGTTATTTTGGCTATGCGGTTAATGTGCCGCTGCCCGTTTGAAAATTCCGTTTCAAGCCAGGTTTTTACTATGCCCTTGGCAAGCTCCGTGCCCACTATCCTGCCGCCCAGCGCCAGCATATTCGTGTCGTTATGTTCGCGCGTAAGGCGGGCCATAGTTTCGTCCGTGCAAAGCGCGCAGCGCACTCCGCGCACCTTGTTGGCGCATATGCTAACGCCTATGCCCGTGCCGCACACTATTATTCCCCGGGAAATTTCACCGGAGCCGACTTTTTCGGCTAAAGAAAAAGCTACGTCCGGATAGTCAACGCTGTTTTCATCATAGCAGCCGATGTCTATCGTTTCGTAGCCAAGAGAGTCAATAAACGGGATTAACTCCTTTTTAAGAGCAAATCCGCCGTGGTCGCAGCCTATGGCAATTCTTCGATCCATCCTATACCAACCTTCCTTGTTTTGATCAAATTATAAAATTAAACCGTTCGATACACTTTGCGTGCGTTTTGCGGTTCATTTTGTATTAAATTATGTTGAATCCGGCCGAGCGCAGCAGCCTGTTCATATATGCAAGGCCCATGTCGTCGTTGGGCAAAGCTTCGGCAAATATAACATCCGCCCTGCCGCCGTATTCCCTAAGGCTGTAAAACAGCGATGCGCACAGCGTTGCCGGTTCAGTCCTGTCCCCTATTATAACACAGTTGCGCCCCCTATAAAAGGGCTGCGTCTGCTTTGTTGCAAAAATAATGCAATCCTCGCCCGCGGCTTCGCGTGCGTCGTACTCGCGGCATATCTTTGCCGCTATCTCCCTTTCTCTGCCTTCGCCGACCACCACCTCCGCATCCGGCGCATAGTGGCGGTATTTCATGCCCGGGCTTGCCGCCGTTTCGCCCTCCCTCAGGGGGGAAAGCACCGCGTGCGCCACGTCCACCGGGCCTATCACGGCCTCCAGCATCTCTTTCGTTACTGCACCGGGGCGCAGTATGGTAGGCCGGCCTATCAGGCTGACCACCGTGGATTCAAGGCCGTATTTACACGGCCCGCCGTCTATTATCAAATCAACCCTGCCGTCCATGTCCTGCCGAACGTGTTCGGCCGTGGTGGGGCTGGGCTTACCGCTCAGGTTCGCGCTCGGCGCGGCTATGGGCACGCCCGCCGCGTTTATCAGCGCGCGCGCGGTTTTGTTCAGCGGCATGCGCACCGCAACCGTATCAAGCCCCGCGGTCACCTCGTCCGGCACTATGGAGCTTCTGTTGAATATCATTGTCAGCGGCCCGGGCCAGAACGTGTCCGCCAGTATCCGCGCGTTATCCGGAACGTGACTCCACAGCGGCTTTAATTCGCTCTTTTTTGCAATGTGCAGTATCAGCGGATTGTCCGCGGGCCTGCCCTTTGCGGCGAATATCTTCAGCACCGCTTCGCTGTTAAGCCCGTTCGCGCCAAGGCCGTATACCGTCTCCGTCGGGAAAACGACCAGCCCGCCTTCTTTTATTATACGTCCGCCCAAGCTCGTCCCGTTTTCGTATTGCGTTACGGCGTTTGCATACTGCGTTTTCATTGCCTGCCTCCTGTTTTATGCGGCGTTATTCCTCCGCCGAGGATAGCTGCCGCGTGCGCTCCGCCAAAATGAGCGCGTCTATTATTTCGTCCATGTCCCCGTCAAGGAACGCCTCCAGCTTGTATAGCGTAAGCCCTATGCGGTGGTCCGTAACCCTGCTCTGCGGGAAGTTATATGTGCGTATGCGCTCGCTGCGGTCGCCGCTGCCAACCTGGCTCTTGCGCTCGTCCGCCTCGGCCTCCGCAGCCTTGCTTTGGTAAAGCTCCAGCAGCCTGCTTTTGAGCACGCGCATGGCCTTGTCGCGGTTCTTATGCTGGCTGCGCTCGTCCTGGCACTGCACCACAAGCCCCGTGGGTATGTGCGTAATCCTTATTGCGCTTTCGGTTTTGTTAACGTGCTGTCCGCCCGCGCCGCCGCTTCTGTATGTGTCTATCTGCAAATCGTTGGGGTTTATGTCAACCTCCACGTCCTCCGCCTCCGGCAGTACCGCAACAGTCGCCGCGCTCGTGTGTATGCGCCCCTGCGATTCCGTCTCCGGCACGCGCTGTACCCTGTGCACTCCGCTTTCAAACTTCATGCGGCTGTATGCGCCCTTTCCCTGAAGCGAGAGCACAACTTCCTTCACGCCGCCCTTTTCCGTGTAGTTTTCGTTCATAAGCTCGGCCTTGTAGCCGTGCCGCTCGGCATAGCGGGTATACATGCGCAATAAATCCGCGCCGAACAGCGCCGCTTCCTCGCCGCCCGTGCCCGCACGCACTTCTATTATAACGTCCCTGTCGTCGTTGGGATCCTTGGGCAGCAGCATCACTTTAAGCCGCTCGCTCAGCTCCTGCTCCTTCGCGCTCAGACCGTTCAGCTCCTCGTGTATCATTTCGCGCATTGCTGCGTCGTCCGCTTCCTCCAGCATGGCCTTGCAGCTTTCTATTTCCGCATCCGCCGCCATGTATTCGTCGTATGCGTTCACTATGTCCGTCAGCCCCGCCTGCTCCTTGCTCAGCTCGCGGTAGCGGTTCTGGTCGCCTATAACCGCGGGGTCGCTCAAAAGCGCCGTAAGCTGCTCGTATCTTTCCTTTATTCCCTTAAGCTTCTCCAGCATAAATCTCGCTCCGTTCAATCATGTGTATATCTTCCCTTTCGCCTATACATACCGCCGCAACGTGGTCGTATGCCTTCTGCATCGCCCTCAGCACGCTTTCGTCCATGCCCGCGTCGTTTGCCATGGCTCCGTTTTCAATAAAGCATGGCAGCGTCCTGTGAATTTCCCTGCCGCCGTCCGCCGGCACTGCCCTGCAGCAATACAGCGGCAGGCACGCAAGTTCTTCGCACCTTACCCCGTTTTCGTCCCTGGTTATCCTTATCCGCGCGAATACACCTATTTTGGCATGCTCCTGCGACATATTGGATATGAAGTTCCCAAGCGAATACACAACCGGCACCCTTATCGCCCTGCCGTCTCGTTCCGCGTCTATCCATTCCATGGGCTGCGGGCAATGCGAATGCGCGCCTATTATTGCATCCGCGCCCCAGTCTATCAGCTTCGCCGCAAACCGGCGCTGGGATTCGTCCTCCGTACTTTGATGCTCATAGCCCCAATGCACCATTATGATTATAAACTCCGCACCCGCCCCCGTGCAAGCCGATATTTGACTTTTTACCATTTCTTCGGTAAGCCGCGTAAGCGCAAAGTCCCTGTTTTCGGCGTCTATCTTGGGCGCGGTGCCGTTGAGTATCTGCGTTGCGCCCACCAGGCCTATTTTTATGCCGTTTTTTATAATTATGCACGGCGTAAGGAAGTCCTCCATGCTAAGCGCCGTGCCCGCGGTTTTTATTCCCGCCGCCCTAAGCACGTTTATCGTGCGGAAAAGGCCCGCGTCGTCGCGGTCCATGGCATGGTTGTTGGCGGTGGTAACGGCGTCTATCCCCGCATCGAAAAGGTTTTTTGCCAGCTCGTCCGGCGCGCTGAAGCTTTGCATTGGCGGATTGGTGGGGTTCGGGTTTTCCTCCGTCGCGGGCGCAATCGTTTCGCGTGGCTGCGTATAGCCCGCCTCCTCCCCGCCGAACGTGCCTTCAAAATCCGCGCACATTATGTCCACCGATTCAAACACGCTCTTCATCGGCAAAAAGCTTTCCGTAAAATCGTAGTCCGTTTCGGTTTTCGCATCGGCTATCTGCCGCGTCATCATCAGTATGTCCCCAACGAAGCCGACCGTAGCCTCCTGCACGGCCGGCGTAGGCTCGGGCGTTGGCTCGCTCGTGGGTTCGGCCGTAAGCGTGGACATAGGAGTTGATTCGACCGGCGCGGCTACTTCGCTTGCCTGCGCTGCCGCGGGAGCGGGTACGGTAACATATTCCTGCGGCCCCGCCGAGCAGCCCGCCGTTGCCGCCGCCAATACAAGCGCCGCAATTATAATGAAGCTTCGCTTTACCATTCCTTTATCACCGCCCGCTCTATGCCGCAAACGTCCTTAACTATCCGCGCCCCGCCGAGCATTTTTGCCACTTCCTCCGCCTGATATATGCCAACCTCCAGCGCAAGCGCCCCACCATCGTTAAGCCTTTGTGCATAGTCCCGCGCAATGCGGCGATAGAAATCCAGCCCGTCCTCCCCGCCGTAAAGCGCGTTTGCCGGTTCAAACGTAAGCTCCCGCTGAAGCGACGCCATATCGCTCGCCGTAAGGTAGGGCGGGTTGCATACAATTATGTCGTATTTATCCGTAATTTCATCAAGCATGTCGGTTTTTATCGTGCGTATGCTTACGCCGTTTGCCTCCGCGTTTTCGCGGCAAAGGCTCAGCGCGGCTTCGCTTATGTCCGCAAGGGTAACTTCTGTGCCGCAGATATTCGCTATGCTTATGCCTATGCAGCCCGATCCCGCGCATAAATCAAGGCAGGTTTTATATCCGCGCCGCTTTATCAGCGCGATCGCTTCCTCGCAAAGCGTCTCCGTATCCTGCCGCGGTATCAGCGCACGCGCGTCCGTTTTGAACCTGAGCCCCATGAACTCCCAAAAGCCCAGTATGTATTGCAGCGGCTCTCCCGTTCTTCGGCGTAAAATATATTCCTGCAATTCAGCGTACTGTTCGCTATTCATTTCTTTATTTGCATTTGCCGCAAGCTCCGTGCGGCTTTCAATGCCCAATGAATGCATAACAAGCTCGCGCGCTTCGATTTCCGCCTCTTCGTGGGCCACGGGGCGCAGTTCGTCCTCCGTCTGACGCAATACTCGATTTACCGTATACCGGTATTCCATGCTAAAAATCCTCGCTGTATTCTACTGCTTTGCCTATGCTGAACAGATATATGTAGCTTTGGCGCACTTTTCGCCCCGTGAGCCGCTCCAGCGCCGTTTTATACAGCCTAAGCTGTGCAAAATGTTTCTTTGCAACGTCGTATGCGCTGTAATTTTGTGCAACTCTGTCCGTTTTGTAGTCTATCAGCACCCATTCGCCGTTTTCCGCAAAGCAGCAGTCTATAACGCCCTGCAGCAGCACCGTCTCGTCCGTGTCCGCGCCCAGCAGCTCCCTCGCCCCTATGCGCAGATTGAACTCAACCTCCCGCCGCACGGTTTCCGCACGCAGCAGCCTTTGCCCAAGTTCTCCGCTAAAGAACGCCGCAATGTTCCGTGCCGGCACTGCGTCGGCAACGGTCCCGTCCATAAGTCCGGCTTTGACCAAGCCTTGCGCAAACTCCGCAACGCTGCGCTCCGTAATGGGCTTATCCAGCGGCAGCCGCCGCATTATCTCGTGCACGGCCGTACCGAACTGCGCCGGGGCAACGTTTTCCTCCCGCGCAAAGCGCGGCGCTTCGGTCAGCTCCGTATTCTTCCCGCCGCTCAACGACGTTACGGACAGCTTCGTCGGCAGCTCCACGTCCGCCGCGTGCGCATATGTCCGCGTGAAGAATCCGCCCGGCTTCCCATCGGCATGTGCCAGTGCGTCCCGCACAAATTCGTTATACTTGCCCTCGTCCATCCGTCCGCCGCCCGGCATCGCCAGCGGAGCGGGTTCGCAGCGCGCATAAATATGCACATCCGGCTCAAACGCGGGCTTCAGCCCGTATTTTGCCCGTATTTCGTTGCCGCTTTTGGAGCTTAGTATATGCCCGAGCAGCCATGCGGCGAAGCTTTTTTGCATAATTATGCTGCTCTGCGTCTGCGGTGCAAGCGCGCTGTTCACAAGCCTTGCCCCGTCCTTTGCCGCGCAAAGCATTATCAGCCGCTCCCTCGCGCGCGTCATGGCAACGTAAAGCACGCGCATTTCCTCCGCCGTGGCCTTTGCCGAAAGGGCTGCCGTTATGGCCTCATGCAGAAAGGATTTTCGCTTTATCTCGCCCGATATAAGCCGCGCGCCTATGCCAAGCTCCTTTTCGCAGACCAAATTGTCCATGCCCTCCCGCACGAAGCCCGAATTAAGCCCGCCTATTATAACATACGGAAATTCAAGGCCCTTGCTTGCGTGTATGCTCATTATGCTTACAACGTTTGCCCCGCCCGTCTGCGGCGCGCCGTAAACATTGGCCGCGGATACCTTTTCCATGTAGCTTAGGAACCCGCCAAGGCTCCTTACCCCCGCCGCGACGCAGCCCCGCGCACGTTCGCACAGCGCTTCCAAATTGGCCTGCCGCTGCCTGCCGCCCGGCATCGCCGCGCAGTATTCGCCGTATCCCGTTTCATCCAGCAGCATGCCTATCAGCGCCTCTGCGCCCAGCAGCTTGGCCTCCTGCCTGTAATATTCCAGTTTATCCATAAACCGCTTTGCCTTTTGCCCAAGTTCGCCGCCCGCTGCCGCCGCGGCGTTCACGCGGTCTATCCATGCCCAGTCCTCCTCCCGCTCCGGCGGGGCGGGGAAGTCCGTTTTAAGCGCAATAAGCTCCCTTTCGTCAAAGCCGCCTATCGGGGAGCGCAGCACCGCCGCCAGCGGAATATCCTGCCTGCGGTTATCTATAATGCGCAATAGATCCATGAAAACGCGCACCTCTATCGCATCGAAGTACCCGTCCGACAGCAGCGCATACGCCGGCACGCCGTTGGCCGCAAGGGTACGCATCCATGTTTCCGCGCTGCCCTTATAGGAGCGCAGCAGCACGGCAAAGTCGCTGTATTTAAGCGGCCTTTCCTCCCCCGTGGAGGTATCGGTAATGCGCTCCGTGTCCATCAGCTCGTGTATCCTTCGCGCCGCTGCTGCCGCTTCAACCGCCGCGGTATCCGTCTCCGTTTCTTCCGCGTCCGCCTGAGCGTCCATCATGTCCAGCAATATGAACTCCGCGCGTGTCTCGTCCTCCCCGCCGTCGTTGCGGCCGAACTTCAGCGCCGCTTCGTCGTCGTATTCTATCTCCCCCGCTTCGCGGTGCATAATGCGCCAAAACAGGCTGTTCACCGCGTTTATCACTCCGCACGCGCTGCGGAAATTGTGGTTTAGGCATATAAGCTCCCCGCCGTTTCCGCGTTGGTAATCCGCATACCGCTGCATGAACAGGGCCGGTTCAGCCAGGCGGAAACGGTATATGGACTGCTTCACGTCCCCTACAAGAAATGTTGAGCCGCCCGACGCTATGCTGTTCAGTATGCTTTCCTGCACGGGGTTGCAGTCCTGATATTCGTCCATAAAAACGTGCTTAAAGCGGCGGCTGTATTCCTCCCGCGCTTCGGGTATTTTCAGCACGGCTAAGCATTTGTGCTCCATGTCGCCGTAGTCTATGCAGCCCGCGTCAAGCTTTTTCTGCGCATAGCGCTCGTCCAGTTCCTTTATAAAGCCGCAAAGCTCGGCTATAAGCGGCCTGTGCAGCCGCATCGTTTCAATATAGTCCCCTTCGCACCAGAATTCGCGCTCCGCCTTTATGGCTTCCTTCAGCTTTGTGCGCGCAGTATCCGCCGCCATGCGGATGGGGCCGCTAAGCCCGTCCCAATTTATGCGCCCTTTGCCGAACGCGAATGCTTCAAGCGCGGCGGCAAGCTCCGCTGCGTTTGTGCATAGCAGAAGTGCGCGCGCCGTTAAAAGTTCCCCGTCTATAAACGCCGCGGGCGTTTCCGCGCCGTCCTGCATCAAATCATTTCGGGCGGCTTGCAGCGCGTCGCACCGGGCGGAAATATTGGCAAGGCTTTTTTTCATCAGCCCCGCTGCCGCGCCTGAGCGGAGCAAGGCTTCCTCGCTGTCCGCATCGTATTGCGAAAGCGCGGCGTCAAGCCATGCATAAGGGTCTATCTGCGAACGGGCAAAATCATAAACGGAATATATCGCGTCCTCCGCGGCCTCGTCCCCGCTAAGCCCTTCCATAAGCAGATTAAAGCTGCCGCCGCCCAAGGCGTAGCGGTCCTCCACCAGTTCGTCGTATGCATTCTGCCGCAGTATTGCCGTTTCCCCCGCATCCGCCACGCGGAACGCCGGGTCAAGCCCCGCAAGGTTGAAATGCCTTCTTAATACCTGGGTGCAGAATGAATGCAGCGTGGATATGCTTGCCGCGCTCACTCCGCGCGCCGCCCGGTAAAGCTTTTCCGCTTCTTCGCCGTTCGCCTCCGCCGCCGCATGGGCAAGGCTTTTTTCTATTCGCTTTTTCATCTCCGCCGCCGCCGCATTTGTAAACGTTACGCACAGCACGGAATTTATGCTTTCCCCGCCGCGTATAAGGCGCACTATGCGCGCGGTCAAAACGGCGGTTTTGCCGCTGCCCGCGCCCGCGCTTACGAGCAGATTTCCGTTTGCGTCTATTGCGCGCTGCTGTTCAGCGGTCCAGTTGGGCATGGCTGACCTCCTCCAAAAAATCGTCCTTTTTTATAATGCTTGCACGCCTGTATTTGCAGCAGGGCAGCGTTGCATCGAACCCGCACACGCTGTTATAATCGCACCATTCACATTCCGTTTTGTTCTCCTTGCTCATAAGCGGATACGCCTCCGCATGGCCCTTGGCTATTTTACAGGCCGTCTGCCTTGCCTTATCCACAGCAAAGCTCACCGTGCCTTTAAGCTGCTCCTCGCTCAGTCTCCATCCGCTCCGCGCCGTGGGCTGCACGTCCTCCCCGCCGCCGAGTTCAATAAGCTTGGCGTCGTTTAGGCATGCCCCGCGCAGCCTGAATTCCTTCAGTATGCGCGCGCCGAAGTCGTCCTCCTTGCCGCTTGAGTTGATTATGCCTTCATGCACGGGCAGATAATACATGCCCGCCGCACGCTCGGCTGCGCCCGCGGCCTCTATTGCAGCAATATAGAGCGGAAGCTGGAGCCGCTTGCCGTCCGCAATGTCCGCGCAGTCGAACACGGAGCCGGATTTGCTCTTGTAATCTATTACGCGGACGAACTTTTCGCCCGAATCGGAGGTATAGCTGTCTATGCGGTCTATCCTGCCGCTGAGTATATATCTTCCGCCGCCGGGCAGTTCCAATATAAGTTCCGGATAGCGCTTGCCTATGCCGAATTCCGTCTCCGTACCGCTTATGCCGAATTCCCCGCGCCTTAGCTGCTCCACTACCGCATACGCCGTGGCCTTCACCCGCCGTATAAGCCGCGCCGCGGCCGCGCGGCTGCGCGCCGTGTCCATAAGCACGCCGTTGTTATGCTGCGCTATAAGCTTTGGCAATATTGAATCGAGCAATGTTTCAAGCTGATCGTTCGTTATGCTGCCGTCCCCTTTGCCCATGGCAATAAGCTCCTTCGTGAGCAAAGACATGGCCTCGTGGCAGAAAAGCCCTTCGTCCGCCTTGCGTTCGCGGTATTCCTTGCGCGGGATCAGCTTCAGCCCCACCGATGCAAAATGCTTGAACGGGCAGCCGTTGAATTTTTCTATTGATGTTATGCCCCCGCTGAGCCGCGCGCCGTAAAGCCTGTGCGCCGCGTCCTCCCCAAGCGGCTCCGCCGATACGCTTGGGAACAATGCAGAAGGCAGCGAAGCAAGCTTTCGGGCATACTCGCTGTCTTTATGCAGCGCGGCGTAAAGCTCGCCCGCGCGCGCATCAATATGCCCGTTTTCAACGCCCGTGCGCAGGTGCTTTATAAGCGCGCTGTATGCGCTCGGCGCGGTGGAAGCGGATTCCTCCTCTATGTCGGTTTTTATCGAAACGTCGCCGAACATGTCCGCAATGCGGTCCATCAGCTCGCACGGGGTTGCCGTGTCGCTCCCGCTGCCCATTGTGTATGAAAGCCAAAGCTTATCCGTGGGCTTTGTAACGGCGCCGTAAGCATCGCCGAATTCCTTATCGTTAAGCTGAGCCGTGCTTGGCATTTCGCCTAAGCCCATTTGGGCAAGGGAGGCGCGCTCCTCGTCGTCTATCATGCCGTCGTCCCCGTAAACGGCGGGAAAATGCCCGTTTGCCGCGCCCAGTATTATAAGCGCGCGTATGCTGCGCGCCTTGCTGCGGCCAAGGCTGCCCAGCAGCAGCTGATCCGCCGCGGAGGGGATAACACCCACTTCGTATGCGTCAATGCCTTCTTTATATACGGAGGTGAATTTGCGGTTGGATATTTTTGCGTCCCCCAAAATGGCGTGCAGCTGCTCCATAACGGTTATAAGCAAATTATATACCTGCGCCGTTTCGTCCGCGCGTTCCAGCCTGCCCTGCGCTTTCAGCCGCTCCGCCTCCGCAGTGAGCTGCTCCCGCAGCGATATATCCACAGTATACTGATAAAGCGCGCGCACCTTTTCCGCCGCAGTAGGCGCATCCTTCAGGGCCTCGCTCAGCTTTTCAAGCGGACCCATAACAATGCCCCTGGCTTCCTCCGCCGCCGCGGGTGCGCCTTCGCCAAAGGGGGACTTGAACGCGCTGCCGCGTATTCCGCGCGCAAGGGCATAGTTTTCAAAAATCTCCGCCTGCTCCGCATTAACGCCGCACAGCCCCGTTTTAACAAGGGCAAGCATATCCTCCCTTAAATAGCTGCCGCCCGCCGCACGCAGGGCAAACAGCGTGGCCTCGCTTGCGGCGTAGCTTGCAAGCTTGCGCTTTGCATCGGTAAAAAACGGTATGTGCCGCTCTCTCAGCGCGCGCATCATGGGTTCAAGATATTTGTCCGTATCTGATGCTATTATTGCAATGTCGCGGTATCGATATCCTTCGTCAATAAGACGCTGCGCCTTTTCCGCCGCGGCAGTTACCTCCGCCTTAACATCGGTCGCGGCAAAAAGCTCAATCGCGCCGTTTGCCGCCCCGTCAAACCTATTATACGGGAATGCGAACCCCTCGCGCTCAAGGTGCCTCAGCGCCGCCGATGCATGGCGCGGCTGTTCACCATCGGGCGTGATAAAGTCCGGCGTTATGCCGCGTTCTTCGCAGATGGAAAGTATTTTATTGAGTATTCGCCTGTCTGCCGAAAAAACGGCCTTATCGCGGCATTCCGGCGAAAGATCAATCCTGAGCGCAGCGGTAACGTGCGGCGCGGCGTCTATAAGCGCGGCTATCGCGCCGTAAAGCCGCTTTGATATCATATCAAAGCCGTCTATTATAACGTGGCGCGAGCCAAGCTCGCTTTTGGGCAAAAGCTCCGAGAGCAGCCGCAGCGATTCCTCCGCATCCAGCGATGTACGCGCCATATATGCTTCGCTTGCGCTGTAAAGCAGCGCCAAGTCGTGCAGCTTTGCGCCAAGCGGCGTATCCGTGCCCTTCTCGTTCGCCGCGTCCATAAGCGCGTCCGCCTCTATGCCCGCGCGTTTGGCCTCTATAAAAAAGCGGGCGCACTCGCCCGTGAAGCCGCCCCTGTGGTACACGCGCCCGAAGGAGATAAGCTTGGGCGCAAGCTCGTCCGCGCATTTGCGTATTACCATAAGGCGGCCCTGTTCGCTCATAAGCGTGCGGCGTTCGCCGAATTCATTCAGCACCCTTCGTGCAAGCGATGTGAACGAGAATACGTCCGCATCCCAAAGGCCGCAGCCCATTGCTTCCGCCAATGCCCGCTCCGTTTCAAACGTGAACTGCTCCGGCACTATATACAGCACCCGCTCGCCCTTTTTTATAAGCTCCGCAGCTATGCTCCTTAAATACCGGCTTTTTCCGCTGCCGGAGCGGCCGGTAAGTATGCTCACCCGTCCCATGGGCATTGCTCCTTTCCGCTAAAATATAAGCCTTAGAACCTTTCCGTATGCAGCGGCAAATAGACCATCTTGCCGTCCTCGCGCCGGCTTTCAAACAGGGTGAAGCCCATAACGGTCATGCTGGCGTTGGGCGAAAGGTTTTTAAGCTCCATCGTGGCAATTTCATCGTGCTCAACATTGCGGCCCAATGTTATATGCGGCGTGAAGCGCTTGCGTTCGCGGGAAAAGCCGTTATCATACAGCGCGCTTTGCAGCGATTCATAAAGCGCGTTGAGCTCGTCAAGCTGCCCCTTCACCTCCAGGAAGGAGGTTTTCTTCCCGCCCTTGTCAAAGCAATCGTATTTGCCAAGATGCAGCGTAAATGGCCGTATGCCGCGCCCGGCCTCGTGCATGGCGGCAACCGCGCCCTGAAGATCGCGGCTCTCGCCTATGAAATGCAGCGTTATATGAAAATTGTTCGCCGGCACGAACCTGCCGCCGCAGCTTAGCTGCTTAAGCTCCTTCTGTATTCTTGTGACCTCCGCCTTAAAGGAGCGGGGCAGATCTATTGCGATAAACAGCCTCATCAGCCTATCCTCCCTGAATTTTATGCTGAATTATATTATCCCATGAAACCGCCCCGCGCGCAAGGGAAAAGGGAGCGGCGCGGGAAAATATCTCCTTCGTGTATTGACATATTTCGCACCGTTCTATAAACTCAAGCTATATCAAGTTACCGTACAGAGAGGCTATCATGGGCATATTTAATTTAGAAGATGTTCACTATTGGATATATTCGCCGGGCAACAACGCCGTTAACTGGGATGATTACTATGAACGCGGCATAATGGCTATTGAGCGGAACGAATTGGGTGACCTGTCGGCATATTCTTCCAAGGAAGAAATGCGGCGGCATATGCAGAAAGCGATAGACCCGACGCGCTCGTTCACTCATTCCGCACTTGAAACATGGCAATTTGTACACGAAATAGAAATAGGCGATGTTATAATAGCTAAAAAGGGAAAGCATACCATAATCGGGCGCGGCATAGTCACATCCCGCTACCGCTACGATAAAGATGCGGCAGGCTGCAAAAACATACGCAGCGTAAAATGGACTCACCGCGGCGAATGGGAGCATCCCGGCGAAGCCGTGACAAAGCCCCTTACGGACATTACGATGTACGGAGAATACGTTGCGGACATAAAGAAAATATTCAGCGAGGACGATATTACCGATATCATATTGCAGCGTGAAGAGTATACCCCAGAGGATTTTTTAAGCGAAGCATACATAACCCGGCAGCAGTATTCTGATATACTGGAGCTGCTTAACATTAAGCGAAACATAATATTGCAGGGCGCGCCGGGCGTTGGCAAAACGTATATAGCCAAAAAGCTTGTCCAATCCATATTGGATAAGGAGAGTGCCGGCGGTACTGAGTTTATACAGTTCCACCAAAGCTATTCCTATGAGGACTTTATAGAGGGCTACCGCCCCACGGCAAACGGCTTTGAGCTGAGAAAGGGCATATTTTACAATTTCTGCAAAAAAGCCGAGGCCGATGCGAGCCGCCCGTATTTCTTTATAATAGATGAAATCAACCGCGGCAACCTGAGCAAAATCTTCGGCGAACTGTTCATGCTTATAGAAAGCGACAAGCGCGGACAGCAAATGCGGCTGCTGTATTCCGACGAACTGTTCAGCGTGCCCGAAAACGTGTATATCATAGGCATGATGAACACCGCAGACCGCAGCCTTGCCATGCTGGATTACGCGCTGCGCCGCCGTTTCGCCTTCGTTACCATAAACCCCGCGTTCTATTCGGACGGATTCATCAAGTATCAAAAAAGCCTGGCAAACGCGAAGTTCAACAGGCTTATAGACTGCGTAAAGGAACTGAACGCCGCTATAGCTAACGACGATGCGCTCGGCGAAGGCTTTTGCATAGGGCATAGCTATTTCTGCAATATCCAGCCCGACAGTCAGCCCGACCTTTCATTCATTGTGGAATACGAAATACTTCCGTTGATAAGCGAATACTGGTTTGACGATCGACCCACCGTCAATAAATGGGCGGATAGACTACGAGGGGCAATACGGTGATACCGATACAAAACATATACTATATGCTCTCGTATGCCTTTCGCGCTCTGCGCGGGAACGGATACAGGCGTATGGCGGCAGAATCGTTTCACAATTCGGCTGAGTTATGCGCGGCCATACTTTGCCGCGGAGTATCGGCGCAGCTTAAACGCGGCTTTCAAAGGGAGTATGTTCCGTTTACGGAGCCGCTCACAGCCGTGCGCGGCAAAATAGATATTACCGGTTCACTCAAGAGCAATTCCATGCTTAGGCGGCAGCTTGTGTGCGATTTTGACGAATACTCAATAAACACATATAAAAACCGCATACTCAAATCAACCCTCGAACTTCTGATAAGGGCGGATATATCCAAACAGCGCAAGCATGAAATTCGCAATCTTCTCATGTATTTTGGCGATGTTGATACCATTGACATGCACTCGGTAAATTGGCATTTGCAGTATTATCGCAACGATGAAGAATATCAAATGCTTATTTCAATATGCTACTTGGTTGTAAAAGGTCTGCTGCACTCCGCGCAGTCAGGTTCGCTTAAACTTGCGGAGTTTGATGAACCGCAGATGGCAAGGCTATACGAAAAGTTCATTTTGGAATACTATCGCAAGGAGCATCCTGAGTTAAAGGTCGTCTCATCGCAGATTGAATGGGCGTTGGATGCCCCTAACGCTCATCTTCTGCCGCAGATGCAATCCGATATTATGCTGTCCCGCGGTGCGAGAACGCTTATAATAGACGCAAAGTTCTATAATCAAATCATGTCGCCATCCCCATACGGGGCAACCGCCCTGCGGTCAAGCCATCTTTATCAGATGTTTGCATATGTAAAAAATCATGCCGCGCAGGGCGGCGATGTATCCGGCCTGCTGCTATATGCAAAAACGGACGAGCAGCCTTCCATCGATGAAGCGTTCAACATGAGCGGCAATTTGATATGCGCAAAAACGCTCAATCTGAACTGCGACTTCTCTGAAATATCAGCGCAGTTGGATGAGATTGTGAAAAAGTTTTTCATGTGATGAAATTGGAAGATAGGTAGCTGCCGGATACCGAGTTGCTTCGCCATATCGTCCTCTGTATCAGCAACTTTATTTTGATTATATTATGCAAACGCTTTTATGTCAAAATATCTCCCGCGTGTATTGACATATTTCGTGCTGTTCTGTAAACTCAAGCTATATTGTTATATATGTAGAAACATTCTTCTATTTCAAATTTTGGGAGGGTTTATCATGGCAAAAATAATCATTCAGTGTCCGGATTGCGGCGAAGAGCTTGTGGCTTCCACTTCTTTTTTCAGCAGAAGCAGCAGGGTTGTGCAATGCAAGCATTGCGGCAAAATGGTGGACGTTAAGCAGGAGCGCATGGAATCCGCCGCCTGCCCAAGCTGCGGCACGAATGTTGTGTTCAAAAAGTCGCAGAAAACGGTAACTTGTCCGGACTGCAAGCGCAAATTCGCCCCCATGGAGGAATTTACAAAGCAAACGCGCGTAAGCTGCCCGCAATGCGGCTGCGGCATAGGCGTGAGCAAAAAATCCGGCGCGGGCGCGGAGGCTGAATGTCCCTTGTGCGGGTTCCGCTTCAATGCGCAGGCGGAGCTGGAACGCGCAAAGCTGGTACGGGACAATATATTAAGCGTTATAAAATACGAAGGGGACAATTCTACCTTTGTTTGGAAGCACCCAATAGAGGATTTCTATTACGGCTCCAAGCTTATCGTGCACGAATCGCAGGAGGCGCTGTTCTTGCTCAACGGCAAGGCGCTTGACCTTTTCGGCCCCGGCGAGCATATACTTGAAACTCAGCGTCTGCCCCTGCTGAACAAGGTGCAGTCCCTGCCCACGGGCGGGGCAAATCCGTTCCATGCGGAAGTATACTTCATAAACAAAGCAATGCAGATGGACCTTAAATGGGGCACAAGCTCCCGCGTAAGGTTCATTGACCCAATCACGCAGATACCGCTGGACATTGGCGCAAGCGGCGAAATGAATCTGATGGTCGGCGATGCGCGCAAGCTGATAGTTAAGCTTGTTGGCACAACGGGCGGCCTTGTCGGCAATAAGGCGGAGCTTTCCGGCGAAGGAGCGCGGGCGGTAAAATCGCTGCAGGTGGCGTTCCGCGGCATGATGAATATGGAGATACGCTCCTTCCTGGGCAGCGTTATAAAGGAACAGAAGCTGAATATTCTTGAAATAGACGCACACACAGCCGAACTTAGCGAAGCTTTGCGCCTGCGCATTGCCCCCGGCTTTGAAGAATACGGCCTTGAGCTGCACAATTTCTATATAACCTCCGTCTCTCTGCCGGAGGACGATAAGAACTTCCAAAGCATAAGGCAGCAGCTGGCGGACGCATATATCAAGGTGCAGGAGCAGCAGATAGCGGCGGACATAGAAAAGGCGAAGCGCGGTGTTGAACTGGAGAAAAAGCAGACAGAGCTTGACTCCAAGCGTTACGATGCTGAGATTCGCCGCATAGATGCGGAATCCGAAGCCAATGAAATACGCGCCCGCGGGCATGCAACGGCGGAAGTTATGCACGCCCAGGGATACAACCAGCGCGACGTTATACAGGCGGAGGTGCAGAAGGCATATGCCGAAGGCCTTGGCAAAATAGGCAGCGCCCCTGCATCGGGCGGCGGCAGCGCGTCCGGCGGTATTGCCGGCGACATTGTAGGTATGATGGTAGGCATGAAGACGGCGGAAGCCATGGGCGGCATAATGCAGGGCATGAACCCCACCGGCGGCGCCGGCACTCCCAAAGCAGAACCCGCAGCCGAAAGCGGATGGACATGCTCCTGCGGGCATAAAGGCAACCGCGGCAAATTCTGTGAAGAATGCGGCAACCCCAGGCCCGAAAGCTGGGACTGCCCCTGCGGGCACAAGGGCAACCGCGGCAAATTCTGTGAAGAATGCGGCAACCCCAGGCCCGAAAGCTGGGACTGCCCCTGCGGGCACAAGGGCAACCGCGGCAAATGCTGCGAAGAGTGCGGCAGACCTAAGCCCGAAAGCGCATGGACATGCTCCTGCGGACACGCCGGCAACCACGGCAAATGCTGCGAAGAATGCGGCAAGCCGCGTTCATAATAAACAGGATTTAACAGGGAGGGTATAACAATGGAGAATAAGAAAAGCACGCTGCCTTTGGCGGCATTCATAATCGGCCTGGTCACATACAACGCGGCACTGTTCGTAATAGCCGGCTTCAGCCACGGCGCGGCGTTTTACACAAGCTATGTATTCATGCTGCTTGCGTTCGCATCCATAATATTCGCCGCGGTAATGATGAAAAAGCGCGGCATGGGCATGAAGGACATATTGCTTGGCTATCCGCTCATAAAGCACTGCACCATATATTTTATAGCGGAGCTTATAGTATCGGTAATATTCATGCTGCTGGACGCAAAGGTGGGCTTTGCCGCGCCGTTTGCCGTGCAGCTCATAATGCTGTGCGTGCATCTTATGTTTGCGCTGTCCTGCCTAATAGCGCGGGACAAAATAGAGGAAATGCGCACGCAGGTAAACGACAGCACGCTGTTCATAAGCATGCTGAAGGTTGATGCGGACGCGCTGGTGCTGCGCGCCAAGGAGCGCGAGGTGAAGGAAGCATATAAGAAGCTTTCCGAGGAAATACGCTTCAGCGATCCCGTTAGCAGCAGCCCCCTGTTCCCCACGGAGCAAGAAATTTCCGCCAAGATGGCCGCCGCACGCGAGTGCATAGCCACCGATGCGGACAAGGCGCTTGCCCTGTGCGCAGAGATGAGCGCGCTGCTCAAAATACGCAACGAAATGTGCAAAACGGTAAAATAAGGAGGAACGGGCAATGCAGGCATTAAAGTGCAAAATTTGCGGCGGAGATCTTAAAGTTACCGAGGGCAGCCATATTTGCGAATGCGAATACTGCGGCTCCATTATAGCCCTGCCTTCGCTTACGGATAAAAAGACTCAGCTTTACAACAAGGCTACCCAGTTCCGCCTTTCGTTCGATTTTGATAAGGCCATAGGCCTTTTCAACGTTGCCCTGGCGGAGGATGCCACGGACGCTGAAATATACTGGTCGCTGGTGCTTTGCAAATACGGCGTGGCCTATGTGCGCGACATGAACACGGGCGCTATGCAGCCCACATGCAACCGCATGCAGTACACGTCCATATACGGCGACCCGGACTATAACCATGCCCTTGAATACGCATCGCCGGAAGCGGCGGATCTATACCGCGCGGAGGCGAAAAAGATAGACTCCATCCAAAGGGGCATGCTTGACGTATCCTCAAAGCAGAACCCGTTCGATGTGTTCATATGCTATAAGCGCAGCGATGCATCGGGCGACCGCACACGGGACAGCCTGATTGCGGAAAAAATTTACAAGGCGCTTACGCAGGACGGCTACCGCGTATTCTTCGCCGAAAGGACGCTGGAGGACAAGCTGGGCGTGCAGTTTGAGCCGTATATTTTTGCGGCGCTGAACAGCGCGCGCATAATGATAGCCGTTGGCACAAGCGCGGCAAACCTCAACTCCCCGTGGGTAAAGAACGAATGGAGCCGCTTCCTTGCGCTGTGTGCGCACGATTCAAAGCGCGTGTTCATCCCCGCATACGAAGGCATTGATCCCGCCGACTTCCCGCAGGAGTTCAGCGGCACGCAGGGACAGGACATGACCAAGATATCCGCCATATCCGATATTACGCACGGCGTTAACAACATACTGGGCCACCGCAGCGGCGGAGCTGCCGCCGGCGGGGTTTTGATACCGCAGAAGGACAGGTTCCTTGAGCGCGGCTTACAGCGCCTTACGGACGGCAAAACGAACGACGCCCGCGGCTATTTTGAAAAGCATCTGGACAGCTATCCGGACGATTACCGCGCCTGGTGGGGCCTTGTACGCGCAGAAACGGACGACCTGAAGGCTATCCCTTACGACACCGGTACGCATTACTTTGACGAAACCGAGCTGTTCTCCAACTACGCCCGCGCAATGGATTACGCGCCGGACAACGAACGCAGCACCCTGAGCGAGCAATTTGAGCAAATGAGAAAGCGCGACATAAAGAGCGCGGAAAACAAGCTTGCTCCCCTGCTTGGGCAGCAGAATAAGATGAACGAAAACCTGAAGCAGCTTTCCGAAAAGGCATCGAAGCTGCAATTTGAGCTTAACAATAAAAGGATCGAGAGCGATGCAATAAATCAAAGGGTCACAAATGGTGCAAATATGGCTCCCGTGCCAAAGTTTATCAAGGTCCTCATAGTGCTCGCATTGCTTTATAGCTTGCCGCTTCTGCTTATATACGTTCCGAGGAGTGGCCTCGATATGTTCTTTAACGACCCCGAAATGGGATTTGTTTTGCTCATTTGCATAGTAGTGCTCATAATATGCCTTATTGTGGTTATCAGCCGTAAGGGCAAAAAACGCGCAGCGGAACGCCTTGAAGCGACCGCCAAATCACTTGCCGAAAAGGTAAAATCCATGGAGGCCGAGCTGCAGAGCGCCGAAAGGAGCGTTTCCGTCGCCTCAAACGAGCTGAACAGGTTCAGCGTCCGCGTTTCCGCCGCCCAAAAAGAGCTGGATTGGTATAGGGGACTGAAGGGATAAAATATGATAACATTAAAGTGCAAGATCTGCGGCGGGGATTTGACAATAGAAGAAGGCAGCCACATTTGCGAATGCGAATACTGCGGCACAAAGCAAACGCTGCCAAGCGTGGATAACGACGTGCGGGCAAACGCCTTCAACAGGGCGAACCATTTCCGCATGCAGAAGGAATTCGATAAAGCCATCGCCACATATGAGCGGCTGCTCAATGACGACGACACCGATGCGGAAGCGCACTGGGGCGCGGCGCTGTCCAGATACGGCATAGAATACGTTGAGGATCCTACTACGCATGAGCGCATACCTACATGCCACCGATTGCAGATAACGTCCATACTGGCCGATGCGGATTGCAAGGCGGCCATAGAGAACGCGCCTGATGCGGCTACGCGTGCCCTTTACGAAAAAGAGGCCCACCGCATAGCAGACATTCAGAAGGGCATACTGGCCATCTCCGCAAACGAGAAGCCCTATGACATATTCATATGCTATAAGGAAGCGGACGCATCCGGCAGGAGAACGCCGGACAGCGCGATAGCGCAGGATATTTACTATCAGCTTGTGCAGGAGGGCTACCGCGTATTTTTCAGCCGCATAACGCTGGAGGATAAGCTTGGCCGCGAATACGAGCCATATATATTCGCCGCGCTCAACAGCGCGCGTGTAATGCTGGTTATCGGCACAAAGCCGGAGCATTTCAACGCCGTGTGGGTTAAGAACGAGTGGAGCAGATATCTTGAGCTTATGCGTCAGGACCGCAGCCGCCTGCTTATACCGTGCTACAAGGGCATGGACGCCTATGACATACCGGATGAGCTTTCCATGCTGCAAAGCCAAGATATGGGCCGCGTGGGCTTCATACCGGACCTTGTGCGCAACATAAAAAAGATAATAGTGAACGACGAGCCTAAGCAGGTTACGCCAAAGGCACCACCCGCCACCGGCAGCGACAATGTTTCCGCCCTGCTCAAGCGCATATCCATATTCCTTGGCGACGGCGACTGGGCGAAGGCCGATGAATACTGCGAACGCGTGCTGGATATGGACCCCGAATGCGCAGAAGCGTATTTGGGTAAGTTGATGGTGAAAGAAAGGGTCACGGAAATAGCCAACTTAAAGTATTGCTATACACCTTTCGACAGTTCAGATAACTACAAGAAAATAAAAAGATTCGGCGATGATCTGAACCCAAAAAGTTAGACACGAAATCGATATCAAGCGGCATCAAGGGC
>ERZ827423.1412-NODE-1412-length-23596-cov-51.995880_pt1 | contig 23596 bp, 20 predicted proteins | sample MGYA00519775_ERZ827423 | MGnify/ENA primary metagenome ERZ827423 (study PRJEB31778, sample SAMEA3449296) | human gut metagenome | biome: human gut; feature: human-associated habitat; material: faeces | place: United Kingdom | collected 2010/2012 ...
TTCCCTCCTTGTCCTGCCGTACCTCCTCCGGCGTGTTGCCGTAGACCATGTTCCAATACTGGCTGCTGGCCACAGGCATGCCGCATATAGTGAAGTACTTGTTCAGCGCGTCGAAGGTGGCGGTGTTGCCGCCGCGCCGGCAGGAGACGACTGACGCGCCCACTTTCATGGTCTTGTCGATGTAGGGCGTGCTGAAAAACAGACGATCCATAAAGGAGATGGCGCCGCCGGCGGGAGACGCGTAGTACACCGGCGAGCCGATGACCAGCGCGTCCGCCTGGGCAAATTTGGGCGCCGTCTCGTTCACCAGATCATCGTATACGCAGCGGTGGGTCTTTTTGCAGGAGGCGCAGGCGTTGCAGGCGTGGGCGGTCTTGCCGGCCTGTACGATCTCCGTCTCGATGCCCTCGGCCTCCAGCGTGTCCGCCAGCTCCCGCAGCGCTGTGTAGGTGCAGCCCTTCTCGTGGGGGCTGCCGTTGATGAGTAATGCCTTCATAGTGAGTACGTCCTCCCGGCTCAATAGCCAAAGATCATGGAGCGCTTGATGTCGCTGAGCTTGTGGGCGCCGCACATGGCCATGGTATCCTCCAGCTCGGCCTTCAGCTTGTTCACATAGACCTGTACGCCCTCGGCGCCGCCGCCGTAGACCATGTTCACGAAGGGGCGGCCGATGAGCACCGCGTCCGCGCCCAGCGCCAGCGCCTTGAACACGTCCATGCCGGTGCGGATGCCGCCGTCCACCAGAATGGTCATCTTATCGCCCACCGCGTCCGCGATGGCGGGCAGCACCTCCGCCGTGGCGGGGCACTGATCCAGCACGCGCCCGCCGTGGTTGCTGACCACGATGCCGCTGGCGCCGGCCTCCAGCGCCTTCTTCGCGCCGTTCACGGTCATGATGCCCTTGAGGATGAATGGCTTGCCGTTCATCATCTTCACGATCTCCTTCAGCTCGTCCACCGTCTTGCTGCCGGCGGGCGGGGTCAGGTTCTTCAGGAAGGGCAGGCCGGCGGCGTCGATATCCATGGCGATGGCGATGGGATCGGCGGACTCCACCAACGCCATCTTTTCACGGATCAGGTCGATATTCCACGGCTTCACCGTAGGCACGCCGCAGCCGTGGTTCTTCTTCAGCGCCTCGGCCGCCGCCTGGATCACGGCGGGATTGGTACCGTCGCCGGTAAAGGCAGCGATACCGGCATCGGCACAGGCCGTCACCAGAATGTCGTTGTAGGTCAGGTCATCGTACTTGTCGCCGTAGTGCAGCTGCATGGCGCCCACCGGCGCGGCGAACACGGGCAGCACGGTCTTTTTGCCAAAGAAGCTGTAAGTAGTGTCCACCGGCACGTTCTCGCAGATGGTGTCCATGTTGACGCACAGCTCCTGCCACTTCTGATAGTTGCGGATAAAGCCGGTGCCGAGCCCCTTGGCGCCGGGGCCGGGCACGGTGTTCTTGCAGGCCACACCGTTGCAGATGGGACAGGACTTGCAGTAGGACCCCATGCAGGTGCGGGCGTTGGCCAGGATCTCCTGATAGGTCATAGTGAGTGCCTCCTTGTCATATATGTATCTATGTATCTCCGTATAAGGTATAAAACATTGCAGCGCTATTCTACTCCCACCGCAGAAAAATGCAAGGCGGGAATTGGGCAAACATCGCCCCTGCCGTTACCGGGAATCTGTGCACCAGTCACAAACAATCAGTCATCAAACCACGCCATGGCGCGGACAGGCGCGCCGTCGCTGCCCTCCCATTTCAGTGGGAAGCAGCCGAAGGAGAACAGATCGCTGCCGCACAGGTGCAGGTTTTTCAGGTTCTCAATGTTCAGGATATCCTTTTCCCGGAACAGCCGCTTGTGCCGCGTCAGGTTCTCATCGGCGATGGGATCCAGCCCGATCACGTCGAAGCCGATGCCCTTGTATTCTCCGGCCAGGATGTACTCCAGCACCTGGCCGTCCACGCAGGGATAGTCGCCGAAGTAGGCGTCCGTGCCCCATCGGGCGTCCCACCCGGTGTTGAACAGCAGGAAGTCCGCCTGCGCCGGCTTGTCCCCGTAGGGCAGCAGCTGCGCCATGGTGATGGCCTCGCCCTCGCCCAGCCCGCGGCAGTCGATGACCAGCGCCCGGCCTATGAACTGCTCCGGCGGAAAGGCGTCCAGCGTGGTACGCCCGGCAAACAGGTGGGCGGGCGGATCCACATGGGTGCCGGTGTGGGAGAACATGCTCAGCATCGTCTCCTTGAAGCCGTCCTTTTCATAGGAGTTGGCGGCGGCCAGCACCGGCGCTCTGTGCCGGGGTAGACGGGCATCCCCTCCCGGATGGTGTGGGTCAGGTCGATCACGCGCATAGAAGACCCCTCCTTCTTGATGATACCGCCATTGTAATGCACCGCCGGCGGCGCTGTCAACCCCGCAGAACCGGGCTGTCGCGGAAGAAATCGTATATTTTGTGAACAAATATGGCTTCCTTTGTGAACATTAGCACTCACCTATTGACAGTGCTAAAATCGGCGTTATAATAAAGCCGAACCTTGAGAGAGGGGAACGGAAGCGAACCTCCGAGGGGCGATGAAATGTATACAAATCAGTGGCAGCAGCCCCTGTGCTGCGGCGGATGGCCGCAGCGCCCGGGCAGTGTTTCGAATGGAGGAATGACATATGTTGCCCAGCATTTTTGGTGAGAATTTGTTTGATGATTTCTTTGGCGATCCCTTTGGTATGATGCCCCGTGGCCGCGACCCGCTGTACGGCAAGCACGCCAGGAACCTGATGCGCACCGACGTCCGCGAGACGGAGGACAGCTACGAGCTGGACGTTGACCTGCCCGGCTTCAAGAAGGACGAGGTAACGCTGGAGCTGAAGGACGGCTGCCTGACCATTCAGGCCGTGAAGGGTCTGGATAAGGACACCTCCGATAAGAAGGGCAAGTACATCCGTCAGGAGCGCTACGCCGGCGCATGCAGCCGCAGCTTCTATGTGGGCGAGGCTGTGGAGCCGGAGGAGGTCTCCGCTAAGTTCGAGGACGGCATTCTGACCGTCTCCGTGCCCAAGAACGCGAAGAAGCAGCTGCCCAAGAGCAGTTCCATCTCCATCCAGTAACGGATACGCAAAATCACCCCGCAGCTACGGCTGCGGGGTGATTTTTTCATGAAATTCGCTTTCGTAGGGGACGGCGTCCACGACGTCCCGCCGTAGGGGCGGACGACTCTGTCCGCCCGCAGAAAGCGAGGAACACGGAATGACCGTCCTCAGCTCCGCTTCAATTGCAGCTGCAAGCGATCGGCGATCATGGCGATGAACTCCGAGTTGGTGGGCTTGCCCTTGGCGGAGTTCACCGTGTAGCCGAAGTACTTTTGCAGCGTCTCGATGTCCCCCCGATCCCACGCCACCTCGATGGCGTGGCGGATGGCGCGTTCTACGCGGCTGGCGGTGGTGCCGAACCGCTTGGCGATCTCCGGGTACAGCACCTTCGTCACCGCGTTGATCACGTCCATGTTCTGCACCGTGATGATGATCCCCTCCCGCAGGTACTGGTACCCCTTGATGTGCGCCGGCACGCCGATCTCGTGGATGATGGCGGTGACCATGGCCTCCAGCTGCGGCGCCGGCCGCACGCCCTGGGGCGCAGCGGCGGCGTGGACGTGCTCCAGCAGGGACGCACCGTCCACCGGCTTGGGCAGCAGGGCGTAAGCCCCCGCGTCCCGCGCGCTTTGCAGCGCGCCGTCGCCGAAATAGCCGGACAGCAGGATGCACTTCGTTTCGCTGTCATCCCGCAGCCGCCGCAGCAGCCCCACGCCGTCCAGACCCGGCAGCATCGGATCCAGCAGCAGCACCTGCGGACGGTGCTGCTCCACCGCAGCCAGCGCCTGCCGCCCGTCGCTGACGGACGCGGCGATGCGGATATCGCCCGCGCTGCCCAGTTCCTGTTCCAGCCATCTTCGGTAATCCTCGTCGTTGTCTGCTATGCAGACGGTGATCTGCTCACTCATCGTAAGCTCCCCCTTAACAAATTATTTACGGTGCACAACGCATCAAAACACACCACGAATCGCTACACCGTTATCAAAAATAACACTTTTCCCCGAAAAATGCAACCGTAATTTGTCGAACCATTCCACTTTCGTTCGACATTTTTCGACACGTTTCGACAAAAGCGGGCGATTTTACGCTTTTACGCAAGATTCCACTCCAAATATAGCACATTCTCGTGTGACACCCCTGCCGGACGCGGCATAGACTGGACTGCGGGTCATGCCCGCAATCTGAACACAGGAGGCCGCACCATGGCAACTTTTACCAACCAAGCGACCCTGACCTACAACGGTCAGACCACCACATCCAACGTGACGGTGGGTGAGCTGGTAGAGACGCTCACCGCCGCCAAGACCGCCGTCGTCCCCACCTACGACCCGGACGGCCGCGTCACCTACGTTATCTCGCTGGTCAACAGCGGCGCCACCCCGCTGACGGGGCTGACCGTCACCGACGATCTGGGCGGCTACACCTTCAACGGTGCCACCGTCTACCCTCTCAGCTACACCGCCGGCTCCGTGCGCTACTACCAGAACGGTGCTTTGCAGACCGCGCCCACCGTTACCGCCGGTCCTCCCCTTGTCTTTACCGGCATCACCGTGCCCGCCGGCGGCAATGCGGTGATCGCGTATGAGGCCGCGCCCACCGCCGCCGCTCCGCGCAGCGCCGAAGGGCTTGTCACCAACACGGCGACGGCCACCGGCGCAGGACTGGTGAACCCGGTAACGGCCACGGAGACGGTGTCGCCCACCGCCGCGCCGCGGCTGTCCATCAGCAAGTCCCTCTCCCCCACCACCGTGACGGAGAACGGGCAGCTGACCTACACCTTCGCCATGCAGAACACCGGCAACACGGCGGCGGACGCCGCAGCAGGCGCTGTTGTCACCGACACCTTCGATCCCCGGCTCAGCGGTCTGACCGTGACCCTCAACGGCACGGCGCTGACCACCCCGGCGCAGTACACCTATGATGCCGCCACCGGCGTGTTCGCCACGGTGCCCGGCGTCATCACCGTACCCGCCGCCACCTTCACCCAGGACGCCGCCACCGGCGCGTACAGCGTTACCCCCGGCACCGCTGTGCTCACCGTCACCGGCACGGTGTAAGAGAAAGCCCTCCGATATGCGTGACCGGGCAGGTTTTTTGACAGACTGAGTAAAGCCCTCCGGCATCCGCCGGAGGGCTTTACTTATGCTTATTCCAATGCGTCGTGGCTTTCGAATACGTCGTTGATGCTGCCGTAGCGGTCGGCGGGCTTGTCCGGCTCCGCCGGAGATGCGCCCTTGGCCATTTGCAGCTCCTGCCACTTCTCGCGGGTGATGAGCAGCTGCCGGGGCTTGCTGCCCTCGAAGGGGCCCACATAGCCCCGCTCCTCCATCTGATCCACCAGACGGGCGGCGCGGGAATAGCCCAGCTTTAACCGCCGCTGGAGCATGGACACGGAGGCCTGTCCCGTTTCCAGCACCACCTCCACGGCGGCGGGCAGCAGCTCGTCGTCGTCCTCGCCGTCGGCGGGTGCATCGGCTGTGCCGCCCTTGGAGCCCTTGTCGGACTTGGCGTCCACCGCCTGCTGGATCTTCTCGATCACGTCCTGGTCGTAGTGTGCCTCGCCCGCCTCGTCCTTGACGAACTTCACCACCCGGTCGATCTCTTCCGGCGTGATGAAGCAGCCCTGCACGCGGGTGGGCTTGGCATCGCCCAGCGGGAAGTACAGCATGTCGCCCTTGCCCACCAGCTTTTCCGCGCCGGTGGTGTCCAGAATGATGCGGGATTCCATGGAGCTGGCCACGGCGAAGGCGATACGGCTGGGGATGTTGGCCTTCATCAGGCCGGTGATCACGTCCGCCGAGGGACGCTGGGTGGCGATGACCAGGTGCATCCCGGCGGCACGTCCCATCTGCGCCACCCGGCAGATGGATTCCTCCACCTCCTTGGCGGCTACCAGCATCAGGTCGGCCAGCTCGTCGATGACCACCACCACCGTGGGCAGCTTCTTCACGTCCTCGTCCGTCTCCGACAGCGCGTTGTACCCCGCCAGATCCTTCACGCCCTTCTCCGAGAACATCTTGTAGCGCTTCATCATCTCGAACACCGCCCATTGCAGGGCACCGGCGGCCTTTTTCGGGTCGGTGACCACCGGGATCAGCAGGTGCGGGATGCCGTTGTAGGGCGCCAGCTCCACCATTTTGGGATCCACCATGATGAACCGCACCTCGTCCGGCGTGGACTTGTAGAGCATGCTGACGATCAGCGAGTTGGTACACACCGACTTACCGGAACCGGTGGTGCCGGCGATGAGCACATGGGGCAGCCTGGCGATGTTGCCCACGATGTTGTTGCCGCCGATGTCCTTGCCCACCGCGAACGCCACCGGCGACGGGTGGTTGATGAACTCGCGGGACTCGATCACATCCCGGATGCGCACGGCGGTGACGGTGCGGTTGGGCACCTCGATGCCCACGGCGGAGATCTTGTTGGGCACCGGCGCGATGCGCACGCCGCTGGCGCCCAGCGCCAGGGCGATGTCGTCCTGCAGGTTGGTGATCTTGCTGAGCTTCACGCCCTGATCCAGCGTGAACTCGTAGCGGGTGACGCTGGGGCCGTGGATGACCTCCCCGGCCTTGGCGTCCACACCGAAGGAGCGCAGGGTGTCCGCCAGGCGCTTGGAGTTGTTCCGCAGCTCCGCGCCCACCTCGGTGTAGTTGCCGCCCCGGTTCTCCTCCAGCAGGGTGATGGGCGGGTAGCGGTACGCCTCCTCGCCCTGCGCCAGCTCCTGCTCAATGGCGTCGCTGACCTCCTGTGCCGCCGTCTCCACCTCCTGCTGCAGCTGGGCCTTTTTCTGCTTATCGCTGAGGGGCTTTTTCGGTGCGGGTGCCTCCGGCTCCGGCGCAGCTGCCGTCTCCTCGCCGCCGATGGGCGCGGGAGGCGTTACCGGCGGGCGCAGCACCTGATCCGGCGTGCGCACGTCCTCGCTGCGCCGGGGGAAGAAGGAGGTGGCGGGCGGGATGACCGCGCCGTCGTTCTCCCCGTCCAGCGGAATGTCGATACTGGGGCGCTTTTTCCGCTTCGCCGCCGGCTTTTTCTCCGATACCGGGGCGGATGCCGGGGTGAAATCCTCCGGCAGGTCGTCAAAGTCGTCGTCCTCGTCCCGGCGCAGGCTCTCGCCGTAGCTGCGGACGCGCTCCGCCGCCTCCTGGGGTGTCATGTGCAGCGCGCCCAGCAGCGCCGCCAGCAGCAGCACCACGAACACCACGATGGACACCACCTTGCTCAGCAGCGCCTCGCAGCCCACAGCCAGGCCGCCGGCCACCACGCCGCCGCAGCGCAGCGCCTGACCGTCCGCCCACAGCTTCCCGGTCAGGCCGCCGCCGAATTCATACGCGGTGCGGCACAGCGCCAGATGGCACAGCACGCCGATCAGCAGCGGCAGCACCGCCACGCACACCGTGCGCAGGATCACCGGCCGTCCCTTGTGCCCCAGCTGGATCACCACCACCGCCGCCAGCGCCGGCGCCGTCAGATAATAGCCCCAGCCCAGTGTGCCCCGCAGCACGCGGGCGATCCAAGTCAGCAGCAGGGCGTCTACATTAAAATAGCTCACCAGCACGCACAGCGCCAGCAGCGCGCACACGATGCCGCCCACCAGCCGCGCGGCGGCGTTGTACGCCGGAGGCGGAGGCGGCGCAGGTGCTTTTTTGCGTCCGTTTCCTTTCTTTTGTGTCGATGCCATAGTTTACCTCACTTGATGCCCTGCAGGACGAGGGTCAGCACGCCCACCGCCCAGCAGTAATACGCAAACGCGCCGAAGCGCCCCTTTTCCGCGATGAATTTCAGCAGCCGGATGCACAGGTAGCCCACCACCGCCGCCGTGACCACGCCCACCAGATACATGGGCACCTCCGCGCCCACGATGCCGGTCTTCACCGCGTCGCCGATGGAGAGGATGTTGGCGCCCAGCACGGCGGGGATGCTCAGCAGGAAGGAAAAGCGCACGGCGAACTTCCGCTCGTAGCCCACGAAGCAGCCGGCGGTGATGGTCATGCCGGAGCGGGACACGCCGGGCAGCGTGGCCACCGCCTGTCCCACGCCCACCAGCAGGGCATCCATCCAGCCGGCGCTGCGCTCGGTCTTGCGCCCCTTGCGCACACGGTCGCACAGGAACAGCAGGAAGCCGGTGAAGATCAGCGCCGCGCCCACAAAATACATGTTGTCGCCCAGCCCCTGCACCGCCTTGCGGATGGGCAGCACGGCGAACAGCGGCAGCGTGCCGATGATGATCAGCAGGATCAGCCGCCGCGCCGGAGGCACCGGCGTGGGCGTGGTGCGGTGCGCCAAATCGCGGATGCCGCGGAAGAACTCCACCACCATGTCCCTGATGTCGCTCCAATAGGCGATGAATACGGCGATCAGCGTACCCAGATGCAGCAGCACGTCGAAAAATTCCGGGATGTCGCCCGCGCCCTCCATGTTCAGCAGGTTCCGGGCGATCGCCAGATGTCCTGAGCTGGAGATGGGCAGAAACTCCGCCACACCCTGTACCAGTCCCAGCAGAAAAGCCTTCAGATATGTCATTACGCACCTCACGTCCCTTGTGATACGACCTATTATACCTTCCCGGCAAAGGGGAATACTGTTCCAATATAACCAGAGTATACCACAGCGGCGGAGAAAATGCCACCTTTTATTTGTGACGCTGCTGTCACCCACCCTGCCGGGCGTACACCGCCATCGGGAGCAGGCAAAAAAGGAACCGCCGGGGCGGTTCCTTTTTTGTATGGGACGGCATCGTCAATCGCCGCTCTCGCCCAGCCAGAGCTGGATGGCGGACATGTGCTGCGTGCGGGCGCGCTCCTGGCCGAAGCCCCACTGGAGCACCCGCCCGTCAAAGGGATAGACCGGCTTTGTCTGGCAGATATAGTTGCCGTAGCTGGTCAGCACGTCGGCTCCGCCGGTGCGGAAAGTGTCATACAGCACATACACGCGGACGCTATCGGCATCGGACGGGCGCGACCACTGCGCCACGAAGGAGTCCGCGCTTCTGGTGCCGAATATGTCCGTGATCTGCCCGCCGTCATAGGCCAGTCCGTGCAGGGCGGCGGTCTGCTCCTGCCCCTGCCGGGTACACAGCAGCCGCCCGCTGCAAAGAGTACCCCGCGTCCAGTCCTGCTCCACCTTCCACGCCGGCCAGACGGTCATGCCCTCGGTGTAGCGGGCGGCGGGCTGGGTGTCGTAGCGCAGGTGGTGAATAACGATATACTGTCCATCCGCCAGCTCCACCGCCACGCCGGTCATGGTCTGCTCCAGCGTGTCATACGCCCGGTAGACGTAGGTATAGCTGCGGGTGCCATCGTCGTTTTTGGTGGTGACGGTGCGGTCGAACCACAGGGGATAGGCGGGGTCGGCGATATAGTGGGTCAGGGTGATCTCGCGGTATTCTGTGTCGTTGTACAGTTTATCCGTCTCCCGGTACACCGCTCTGGCTCCCGCCATTTTCGCCACCTCGTCGGCGGTGAGGTCGTCCAGAACATTCCGGGGAAAGCCCTTTTGCAGCAGCTCCTGCCGGATCTGTTCATCCTGCGGCGCGTCATCACGGAGGTGCAGCGCCGTGGGGAAGCGCTGCCCCAGAAACATGCACAGCAGGACGGCGGCCAGCAGCGCACCCAGATACGACCACAGCAGCACCCCGTTGGAAACGCGCACCGGGGCGGCGGTGACGGCATAGCCGGTGTCCGCCAGCGAGTGGAAGAGCTTGGCCAGATTCCGCAGGATCAGGACATACACCAGCAGGAGGAGCAGCACCAGCAGCGTATGCCGGGTGCCAATAATGGCCAGCGCCGCGAAAATGATATAGAAGATCACCAGCGCACCGGCGGCAGGGGCGGCGGGCTTCTCCGCGCCGGCGCTGCGGGATACGCCGATCATGCCCCGCCACAGGCAGACGTACACGGCCAGCTGGAGCGCCATAGCGGTGTACGCCGGCGCCATGCCCGCCTCCACCGGCAGCGCTGCCAGCACATAGCAGGTGCTGCGCACAGCCAGAGCCGCCAGCGCCAGCCGGAAGCCCCAGCGGAGGGGGGCGTTCTCCTGCCGCAGTATCCGGAAGCCCAGTACCAGCAGCGCCGCGCCCACGGCAATGAGGATCACATCCAGGTTCAGGAAATGCAGCGTGATGGTGGTCAGTCCCAATCCCCACAGGATATAGTGCATGGCGGTGTGCCACGGGGTGACGGTATCCTGCGGCGGCGGAAGGGCGGACGCGTCCGCAAAAAGCATGCTTTCAAAATTCCGTTCATTCTCCACAGAAATCACCTCCCAGCTCCTGACGCAGCTTCTGTCGGATGCGGTAGAGCCGACCCTCCACGGCGCGGGGCGACAGGCCCAGCTCGGCGGCGATCTGGGCGGTGGGCTGGCGGTACCAGTATTTGCGGTAGAACAGCGCCCTTTCATCGGAGGGGAGACGCGACAGCGCGGCGGTCAGCTGCTGCTGGCGCTCCCGGCGCAGCAGGGCATCCTCGGCGCTGCCGTCGCCGTGGGGCAGCCCCTCGTGCAGGGTGACGTCCTCCGGGTGTTGGGCGCGGAGACGGTTCAGGGCGCTGTTCCGCGCCAGAACCGTCAGCCATGTGCGGAAGCTGCCGCGCTTTTCGTCATAGAATGACGCATTCTGCCACAGCTTCATAGATATGTCCGCCAGACACTCCTCCCTGTCCCGCTCGTCCGGCAGCAGGGGCTTGAGGACGTAGCGCAGCAGCGGCGTGTGGCGGCGGAGAAGCGCCCGGAGCGCTTCCTCGTCCCCCTGACGGAGACGGTCGATCAGGTCTTTTTCGTCCAAGGCGTTTCACCTCCTCTATGGGACTATACACGATTTTAGAGGAAAACCCACGGAGATGCAAGAAAAAAGCAGGCGGCGATGCCGTCTGCTCAGGCGCACAGGGCGGACAGAGTCGTCCGCCCCTACAAAGCGGGCGGGCAAAGGCAGCAAGAAAAAAGCAGGCGGCGATGCCGTCTGCTTTTTCTCATTTTTCGTTCTTCAAATGCTCCAGCGCGGCGCAGGCGGCGGACTGCTCCGCCTCCTTCTTGCTGCGGCCGGTGCCGGCGCCGATCTCCGCGCCGTTGAGGGTGACGCGGAAGGCGAACTCCTTGGCGTGGTCGGGGCCGGAGGAGCCGGTCAGCTCGTAGCGGAGAAGCTGGTCGCTCTTGCGCTGCACCAGCTCCTGCAGCTCGGTCTTGTAGTCCCGGCGGCGCTCCTCCACCTGCTCCTCCCGCTCCTTGTCCAGCAGGACGCGGTGGATCAGGTCGCGGGCGGCGTCCATGCCGCCATCCAGATAGACGGCGGCGAACACGGACTCCGTGGCGTCGGCCAGAATGGAGGGACGATGGCGGCCGCCGCCCTGCTCCTCTCCCCTGCCCAATTGCAGGCAGCTGCCCAGATCCAGCGCCTGCGCCACCTCGTGGAGGCTCTCCTCGCAGACGAGGGCGGCACGGCGGCGGGTCAGGTCGCCCTCCGGCAGATCGGGGTGCTTTGCGTACAGGTATTCAGCGACGACGAAGCCCAGCACGGCGTCGCCCAGAAACTCCAGCCGCTCGTTGCTGCGGATGCCGGCGGCGCGGTGCTCGTTGGCATAGGAGCTGTGGTAGAGGGCGGCGCGGAGCAGGGACGGATCGCGGAAGGTATAGCCCAGCTTTTTTTCCAAGATTTCCATGTTGTGCCTCCTGAAAAAATACGACCCCGCGGGGTCGTATTTTCTGTGTTATAGAGTATATAACTGAATCAGCCCAGCTTGCTGTTGAGATAGCGGACACAGTCGCCGACGGTCTTCAGACCGGCCAGATCCTCTTCGTCGATCTCGCCGATGTCGAATTCTTCTTCCATCGCCATGACCAGCTCCACCAGATCCACGGAATCGGCACCCAGGTCGTCCACGAAAGAGCTGTCCATGCTGATCTCATCCGCGTCGATAGCAAACTGCTCGGCGATCAGATCCTGCATCGTTTTGAAGATCTCCTCCATAGTACGGGTATTCCTCCTTCTTTGCTTGTTTTCTCCGAAAATAATACGGCAATCCCCGTGCAGTGTCAATACCTTTTTGGGAAAATTATGCAGTGGGAAGCTGCATTTTGTCTATGTGCTCCGCGATGGCCTCTGTGATGCCGCTCTGTGCCACCTGAATGGCCTGTCCCACGGCGTTTTCGATGGCCTCGGCATTGGAGCCGCCATGCGCCTTGATCACCGGCCGGGAAATGCCGATGAAGGCGGTGCCGCCCACCTTGTTGGGGTCGAGACGCGCCTTGAACTCGTTCAGGCCGGGCATGACCAGCAGGGCGGCGAGCTTCGTCAGCAGGTTCTTTTTGAACATGGTCTTCAGGGCGCTGCCGGCGAAGGAGCCCACGCCCTCGATGGTCTTGAGCATGACGTTGCCGGAAAAGCCATCGGTCACGATCACATCGCAGCCGCCCTTGATGGCATCCTTGGCCTCGATATTGCCGATGAAATGCAGGTCGCCCCGGCCGTCGGCCTCCCGCAGGAGCGCCAGCGTCTGCTTCTGGAGGTCGGTGCCCTTGGAGTCCTCGGCGCCGATGTTGAGCAGTCCCACCCGGGGACGCGCCACATTCAGCACCCGCTGGGCGTAGAAGTTGCCCAGATAGGCAAACTGCAGCAGATACTCCGGGGTACACTCGGCGTTGGCGCCGCAGTCGATGAGCACGGCGGAGCCGGTGGTGGTGGGGATGACGGGCGCCATAGCCGCCCGGCGGATGCCGTGGATGCGCTTGGTGATGAGAGTGGCGCCGGTAAGCAGCGCGCCGGTGGAGCCGGCGGACACGGCGGCATCGCCCGCGCCGTCCCGCAGTAGCGTCAGCGCCGCGCCCATGGAGGTGTCCTTCTTCCGGCGGAACACGGTGGAGGGATCGTCGCACATGTCCACCGTCTCGGTGGTGGGATGAATGGTGATGCCGGCGGGCAGCTGCGCCGCGCCGCACTGGGCGGCGGCGGCGCGGATGGCCGTCTCATCGCCGGTGAGGGTGATGTCGCAGTCGAAGCGGGCGTGGGCGCTGAGCGCGCCCTTGACGATCTCCAGAGGGGCGTTGTCGCCGCCCATGGCGTCGATGATGATGTTCACAGAGAGAGCACCTCCTCCTTCACGGTGTCCAGAATGGCCAGAGAGCGCTGGCTCAGCTCGGCGTTCTTGTTGCGCTTGCCCTTGACCCGGTGATCCAGCGGCGGGATGATGCCGAAGTTCACGTTCATGGGCTGGAAGTCAGCCACCGTCTCGTTGCTGATGTACAGTCCCAGCGCGCCGATGGCCGTCTCCTGCGGGAAGTCGATGGGCGTCTGTCCCTTCAGGCGGCGCGCCAGCTCCACGCCCGCCAGAAAGCCGCTGGCGCAGGACTCCACATAGCCCTCCACGCCGGTCATCTGACCGGCAAAGGCGATACGGGGATCGCTCTTGAGCCGGTAGTAGCGGTCAAGGAGCCGGGGCGAATCCAGATAGGTGTTGCGGTGCATGACGCCGTAGCGCAGGTACTGGGCGTCATGTAGGGCGGGGATCATGGAGAACACCCGCTTCTGCTCGCCCCATTTCAGGTGGGTCTGGAAGCCCACCAGATTGTAGATGGTGCCGTCAGCGTTGTCCCGCCGCAGCTGAACCACAGCGTAAGGCTCCCGACCGGTCTTGGGGTCGGGCAGGCCGCGGGGCTTCAGGGGGCCGAAGCGGAGGGTATCCTCGCCCCGGCGCGCCATGACCTCCACGGGCATGCAGCCCTCGAACACGTTGGCGTCCTCGAAGCCGTGTACCTCGGCCTCCTCCGCCTTCACCAGCTCCTGCCAGAAGGTCAGGTATTCCTCCTTGGACAGGGGGCAGTTGATGTAGTCGGGGGTGCCCTTGTCGTAGCGGGAGGCGAAGTAGGCGCTGGTCATGTCCACGCTGTCGTAGGACACCAGCGGGGCGGCGGCGTCGAAGAAATTCAGGGTGTGACCGCCGCCCAGCTTTTCGGCGATGGCATCGGCCAGCGGGTCGGAGGTCAGGGGGCCGGAGGCGATGACCACCGTGCCGTCGGGGATGGCGGTGACCTCGCCGGGCACAAGGGTGACGAGGGGGTGCGCCAGCAGGGACTCCGTGACCATGCGGGCAAAGCCCTCCCGGTCAACGGCCAGAGCGCCGCCGGCGGGAACGGCAGTGGCGTCGGCACAGCGGAGGATCAGGCTGTCCAGACGGCGCAGCTCCTCCTTCAGCAGTCCCACGGCGTTTTCCAGTCCGGCGCCCCGGAGGGAATTGGAGCAGCACAGCTCCGCGAAATAGGGCGTTACATGGGCGGGTGTGGTCTTTTCCGGCTTCATCTCGCGCAGGGTGACGGGAATGCCCCGCTGCGCCAGCTGCCAGGCGCACTCGGAGCCGGCCAGACCCGCGCCGATCACAGTTACAGGTTCCATTTATTCCTCCGCCTTCTTCGTGGTCTTTTTGGTGGTGGTTTTCTTTGCGGTGGTTTTCGCGGCAGTCGCCTTCTTGGTGGTGGTTTTCCTGGCCGCCGCAGTCTTTTTCGCCGCAGGCTTCCTGGCGGCGGGCTTTTCCTCTGCCGCCGGCTCCGCTGCGGGAACGGATGCGCCCTCCGCAGGCGCTGCCGCCGCGTCCTCGGTCTTGCGGCGGCGGTAGCCGCGCTTGTCCTCCGGCAGGAAGTTGGGGCACTCCGGATTGGCGCAGAAGGGCTTGTTGAAGCCCTTGCCGGCCTTTTTGAACATGGTGTGGCCGCAGACAGGGCAGTCGTCCTTCACAGGCACGTCCCAGGTCATGAAGTCGCAGGCGGGGAACTTGTCGCAGCCGTAGTAGGTATAGCCGTTGCGGGAGGTCTTTTTCAGGATACGTCCGCCGCACTTGGGGCAGCGGCCGGGCATCTCCACCACCAGCGGCTTGGTGAATTTGCACTCCGGATAGCCGGGGCAGGCCAGGAACCGCCCGAACCGTCCGGATTTGATGACCATGTTGCGGCCGCACAGGTCGCACTTCTCCTCCGTGACCTCGTCGGGCACCTTGAGATAGACGCCCTCCATGTCCTTCTCCACCTTTTCCAGATTCTCGTGGAAGGGGACGTAGAACTGGCGGATCAGATCCTTCCATTTCACCTGACCGGACTCCACGTCGTCCAGCTTCTGCTCCATGCGGGCGGTGAACTTCACGTCCACGATGTCCGGGAAGCGCTGGCACATCAGGTCGTTGACCACGCCGCCCAGCGGCGTGAGACGCAGGTACTTGCCCTCCTTGATGACATACTCGCGGTCGAGAATGGTGGAGACGGTGGGCGCATAGGTGGAGGGGCGGCCGATGCCGTTTTCCTCCATGGTGCGGATGAGGGTGGCGTCCGTATAGCGCGCCGGCGGCTGGGTGAAGTGCTGGAGGGGCGCAAAACCGGTGGGCGTGACATCCTCCCCCTCGGTCAGCGGCGGGAGGGGGGATTCCTTCTCCTCCTTGTCGTCGTCGCGGCTCTCCTCGTACACGGCGGTGTAGCCGGCGAATTTCAGGTTGCTGGCGGAGCAGCGCAGGGTGTGGTCGCCGGCGGCGATCTCCACGGAGATGCTGTCGTAGACGGCGTTGGCCATCTGGCTGGCCAGAAAGCGGCTCCAGATCAGGCGGTAGAGCCGGTACTGCTCCTGCGTCAGGTCGGACTTCACCCGCTCCGGCGTCAGGGACGGGTCGGAGGGGCGGATGGCTTCGTGGGCGTCCTGCGCGCCGGCCTTTGTCTTGTAGACACGGGGCGCGGCGGGGTAATAGGCCGCGCCGTAGCGGGAGTGGATCAGCTCCTTGGCCTGCGCCTGCGCCTCGTCGGAGATGCGCAGGGAGTCGGTACGCATGTAGGTGATCAGACCCACGGTGCCCTCGCCGGTGATGTCCACGCCCTCATAGAGCTGCTGGGCGATGGCCATGGTGCGGCGGGGCGTCATGTTCAGCTTGCGGGAGGCCTCCTGCTGTAAGCTGGAGGTGGTAAAGGGCGGCGTGGGGCTGCGCTGCTTGTCGGTGCGCTTGACGGTCTTGACGGAGAAGGTCTGCGCCTGCAGCTCCGCCACGATGCGCTGGGTGTCGGCCTCGTCCTTGGGCTCGTACTTCTTGCCGTTCACGCCGTAGTAGTGGGCGGTGAAGGGCGCGGCGGCCTTGTTCTGCAGGTGGACGTCCAGAGACCAGTATTCCTGCGGGACGAACTCCGCGATCTCCTTCTCCCGCTGCGCCACCAGACGAATGGCCACGGACTGCACACGTCCGGCGGACAGGCCGCGGCGGATCTTCTTCCACAGCAGCGGGGAGAGCTGATAGCCCACGATGCGATCCAGCACGCGGCGCGCCTGCTGCGCGTCCACCAGATCCTGATCGATGGCGCGGGGGTGCTGGATGGAATCCTGCACCACCTTTTTGGTGATCTCGTTGAAGGTGACGCGCTGCGCCTTGTCCTCCGGCAGCTCCAGCAGGTGCTGCAGATGCCAGCTGATGGCCTCGCCCTCGCGATCCGGGTCGGTGGCCAGGAACACGGTCTTGCTCTTGCCGGCGGTGGTTTTGAGATCCTTGATGATGTCCTCTTTGCCCTTGATAGGGCGGTAATCGGGTTCAAAGTCGTTGTCCACGTCCACGCCCAGCTTGCTCTTGGGCAGGTCGCGCAGATGTCCCATGCTGGCCTTGACCACATAATCGGGCCCCAGATATTTGCCGATGGTCTTGGCCTTGGCCGGGGACTCCACAATGACCAGATTCTTCTTTGATGCCATAGTTACTATTTACTCCTTTTTCAGCTCCACCGTGCGCAGGAAGCTGCGCGTACCCTGACGGCTCACATAGCCGTCGATCTCCAGCACCGTCAGCGCCGAGAGAACACGGCGGACGGGCAGATCGGTCAGGAGCGCCGCGTCATCGGTAAGGGTGGGAACGTCGGTTTGCAGAACGGACAGCACGGCGATCTGGTCGTCGGTGAGTCCGGCGGGGTCGTGGGAAATGTCCAGCACCGGCAGCGCCGGGGCGGATGGGGCGGCGGGTGCCGCAGGTTCGGCGGGCGCGGCTTCGTCCTCCGGCGGGGTCGAGCCCTTGGGCAGGGGCGGCAGCTTGGCGCGGAGAGGCCGCAGCTTGTGGGGATAGCGGCTCTCGTAGAAGCTCAGCACGTCCCACGCCTCGCACACAAGGCCGGCGCCCTCGCGGATGAGGGCGTTGGTGCCGCGGCTCATAGGCGCGTCGAAGGGGCCGGGGACGGCAAACACCTCCCTGCCCTGCTCCAGCGCGGTGGTGGCGGTGATCAGCGCGCCGCTCTTCTCCGGCGCCTCCACCACCACGGTGGCAAGGCTCAGGGCGCTGAGCAGCCGGTTGCGCACCGGGAAATGATCGGCCTTGGGCACGGTGCCCGGCGGGTACTCCGACAGAATGACGCCGGTGGCGGCGATATCCTGATAGAGGCGGCGGTTCTCCGCCGGGTAGATCACGTCGGCGCCGCCGCCCAGCACAGCGGCGGTGAAGCCGCCGGCGCGGAGCGCACCCTTGAGGGCTTCGCCGTCGATGCCCTTGGCCATGCCGGACACCAGCAGCGCTCCCTGCTTGCTCAGCTCATAGCCCAGCTGGGAGGCGGCGCGGACGCCGTAGGGCGTGCAGGAGCGGGTGCCCACCACGGTGACGGCCACCTCGTCGTCGAACATGGGCAGCGCGCCCTTGCCGTACAGCAGTATCGGCGGGTCGAAGATGGTGCGGAGCCGGTTGGGGTAGAGACTGTCGCCCATGGTGAGGATGAACTGCCCGTCCCGGGCGCAGTCCGCCAGCACCTGCTCGGTGCGCTCCAGCGACTTGTCCGCCAGCAGCGCTGCCTGCGCCTTGGTGATGTCCGGTGTCAGCAGCAGCTCGCCCTCGTCGGCGTAGTAGATGTCCTCCGGGGAGTCGAAGTGCTCCAGCAGCTGGAGGCGGGTGCGGGTGCCAAGGCCGGGCAGCGTGGCCAGCCAGACCCAGTATTTCAGTGCGGCCATGTCAGTTGCCCTCCTCGGCGCGGTACGCCTCCCACAGCAGCACGGCAGCGGCTGCGGCGGCGTTCAGCGATTCGCAGTGGGGCGTCATGGGGATGCGCAGCGTCTCGCGGCACAGCGCCAGCGTCTCGGCACGGGCGCCCTGTCCCTCGCTGCCGATGACCAGTGCGCAGCGGCGCAGGTCGCGGCTGCGCACGTCCACGGTGTCGTGGCGGAGGGCGGTGCCGTACAGGGGCAGCCCCGCGCCGTCCAGCAGCGCCGACAGCTGCGGCAGCGTGACGGTGTACAGAGGTAGGCGGAACACCGCGCCCATGGAGGCGCGGAGGGTCTTGAGACTATACGGGTCGGCGCAGCCGGGCAGCAGCAGCGCCCCGGTGCAGCCGAAGGCGTCCGCCGTGCGGAGGACGGCTCCCACGTTGCCGGGATCCTGCACCCCGTCCAGCACCACATAGCGGCCGCCGGGCAGGCTGTCCGGCGGAGACAGGGCGGGCAGGGCGCACAGCGCCAGCGTGCCCTGTGGCGTGGGCAGCGGGGAGACGGAGGTCATCACGTCCGCCGGTACGCTGACGCGGCGGACGGCGTCCGGCAGATCAGCGGGAAAGGGCCCGCCATCGGCGGTGATGACGCACCGGACGGCCACGCCGTGGTGCAGCGCCTCGTCCACCAGCTTGGGACTGTCGCAGAGAAATGTGCCGGTCTGACGGCGGTATGCGGCGGAATCCAGCTTGCGGACGTGCTCCAGCAGCGGATTTTTGCGGCTGGTGATGCGCTCGGTCATAGCGATGCCCCCTCTTGCAGAGAATATTCTTTATAATATAGGTGTCAGTCCAGAATGTCAACAAAAATAACGCGGCGCCCCCTGAACAAAGGGGCGCCGCGCTTTCCGTCCATGCAATCGCAAACACAGACGGAGGAGGGTTATATTCACCGCTTGGTAAGAGCGGGAACCGCGAGGGGATTATTCGGTGACGTAGCCGGGCATCCACACTGTGTTGGACTTCCACAGGACGGATTTCGCAACACCGTTAAGGGTATTGCCGGACAGCTTGAAGGTAGAGCCGTCAGCCATGGTCGGGTACTGCGTGCTGTTGTTATAGAAGCAGATGAAACCTGTTGCATCGCCGGTAACAGTATTGCCGGTGATCTCCACATTGCCCAGCTTTACCTGCTCGGTAGTGCCGCAGAACATAATAGCAACATTCTTATACGCATCATCGCCCGCTGCATCTGCAAAGTTACTCATGTTGAAAGTGTTATTCTTGATGGTAACAGTGCCGCTGGCCGTGCCTTCCCACAGCTTGATGGGACGGACAGCATTGACGGTGCAGCCCTCGATGGTCACATTGCACTGACCCATGTTCTGAATCCAAACAGGGTTGGAGTTGTTCTTGTATCCTACATTTTCATGAATATTAAAGGTGCTATCCTTAATTACCATTTCATCGGCACCGAAAGCGCCATTCTGAATCCAGTTGCCGTTGAAGGTGCAGCCATCGAAGGTCACACTGGCAACACGGTGGGTAACCGTCATAGACTGTACGTGCGATTCAGTCCACATACTCATTGCCATCTGACCGGCACCGAAGGTAACCTTGTCAAAGACAACATTTGCCGCGTCAGGGACTTGCAGCGTAATGGCACCGGCGTTGAAATCGCCGGTATCACTGGCACCCAGCACAGAGCCGGTCAGGATAACATTAACTGAGGGCTTACCGGTGGAGTAGATGTAGCGGTCTTTATCTCCGTCGTGCGTTGTAATATTATCTATGCTTGTCTTATGCGGATAGCCCTCGGGAGCATCATCACTGTTCCATTCGCCGTAATGGTAGTGGTCTGCGATATCCGCATTACCGATGGTAAGGCCGTTCTGGAGGGACTTGCCGCCCAGATCGACATAGACGGTCTTGACACCATCGGGAATCTTGGTCAGAGCGTTGAAGCCAGCGAGGGTGTAATATTCGGTATCCTTGCCGGCATCCGCATCGTACTGATTGCCAAAGCTGTCATTCTCATGCGTGTACTGAGTAGCATAAACAGTGATGCCGATGCCGTCGATGGAAAGACCCTGATACTCGTTGCCGGCTTCTTTCTTCATTGTACCGGAAATGGTGATGAGCGAAGTTTCCTTCACTTCTTCCTTGGTACCCGCTGTTGCGGTTTTACCTTCGGGCAGCAGAATGCCATCCCAATCGGCAAGAGCAACTTTCTCCGCATCTCCGATTTTAACGGAAAAGTCGATAGCTTTGAGCAGCTTTGCGTTGCCATCAACGCCGCTGATAACAACCTTATACTTGAAAGCAAGGTTGCCCTTGTTTACGATCTTGAAGGAATCAAGATTGAAGGTTGCGCCCGGCTCCCACAGCACGTTGTCAACGCGCGCTTTTTCGGTTTCGCTGACGGCTTGGATAAACTTCAGGGTCTTTCCGTCGAGAGAATTATCTTCCTTGTCAACGATGTCCACCTTCAAATTACCCGCTTGGATCTTGTTCACCGCTGTGCTGGCCGTGTCGGTAAACCAGGCGAACGTTGTCCCAACCAGCATGACCACGCACATGACCAGAGCCATAATGCTGGTCAATAGCGCGCGCTTTGTCGCTTTTTGGTTGTTGTTCATTTAAGAACCCTCCCATGTAAAATTAGATTTCGTAAATACGCTATCTGCTTTGCCGCCGAAGGCGGCAAAGCGAGACACCCATGGGTGTCCGTATATAGTATATTTACGATGTATGGGTTAAATATAGCACCTTCGAAGAACGTTCGCAACCGTTTCCGGCGAAATTTTCACATTTTGGATAGGTGCACAAAATTTGGTTGGGAATTGTTGTGATTTTGACGGAGGATGTGGGGACGGATTGAATGTGTAGGGGACGGCGTCAACGCACCTGCCCTGTAGGGCGGGACCCATGTGTCCCGCCGCAGCATACGCATTACTCCCGGCGGGGCACACGGGCCCCGCCCTACAGGGTGCGGCGGTCATACAGGGCGGGCAGAGTCGTCCGCCCCTACAAAGCAGAACAAGAACTGTGCGAAACGGGATGCCGTCCCCTACGGGATGGTAAGGGGTTTGTGCGAAAGGGACGGCGAAAACGCCGTCCCTTGCATTATCTTTACAGCTTACAGCGCGTGGCCGCTCTGCTTTATGACGGACACCACCTCGTCCACGCAGGCGCGGCAAAGGGCGTCGTCAGGGGCTTCCACCATGACCCGCAGCAGCGGCTCGGTGCCGGATTCCCGCACGAGAATGCGGCCGGTGTCACCCAGACGGCGCGCCACGCCATCCACCGCCTTCTGCACGGCGGGATCTTGCCGCGCCGCCAGCTTATCCCGGACGCGGACGTTCTCCAGCACCTGCGGATAGATGGTCAGCCCCTCGGTGAGCTTGCTCATGGGCTGCTTGCGCTCCAGCATGACCTCCATCAGCTTCAGGCTGGTGAGGATGCCGTCGCCGGTGGAGGCGTACTTGGAGAAAATGATGTGGCCGGACTGCTCGCCGCCCAGCGTGCAGCCGTTCTTGCTCATGTACTCGTAGACGTACTTGTCGCCCACGGCGGTCTTGGCGTAGCGGATGCCCAGCCGGTCGAAGGCGCGGTACAGGCCGAAGTTGGACATAACGGTGGTGACCACGGTGTTGTGGGGCAGCTCGCCCAGCTCCTTCATGTGGCGGCCGCAGACGTAGAGAATGTGGTCGCCGGTGACGACAGCGCCCTTTTCGTCCACGCAGAGGCAGCGGTCGGCGTCGCCGTCGTAGGCGAATCCCACGTCCAGCCCCTTCTCCACCACGAAGCGGCGGAGGGCGTCGATATGGGTGGAGCCAACGCCGTTGTTGATGTTGAAGCCGTCCGGCTCGTCACCCATGACGTAGGTGGTGGCGCCCAGCGCGTCAAACACGCTTTTGGCGATCATCCACGCGGAGCCGTTGGCGCAGTCCAGCCCCACCTTCTTGCCCTTGAAGGAGAACATGCCCAGCGAGATCAGATAGCCCACATAGCGGTTGCGGCCGGCCGACCAGTCCACGGTGCGGCCGATCTGCTCCCGGTGCGCCAGCGGCAGCTGCGGCCAGTCGGTGTCGAACACATGGAGCTGGCCGTCCAGATAGTCCTCGATGAGGGCAATGGTGGCCTCGTCCATCTTCTCGCCGGAGCGGTCGATGAGCTTGATGCCGTTGTCGTAGAAGGGGTTGTGGCTGGCGGAGATCATGATGCCGCAGTCGAAGCCCTCCGTCCGCGCCACATAGGACACGGAGGGGGTGGTGGTCACGTGGAGCAGGTAGGCGTCCGCGCCGGAAGCCACAAGGCCGGAGGCCAGCGCGTACTCGAACATGTAGCTGCTGCGGCGGGTGTCCTTGCCGATGACCACGCGGGCGGGGTCGCTGTCACCGGCGCGGCGCTTGCATTCGCCGCAGTACCAGCCCAGAAAGCGCCCCACCTGATAGGCGTGATCCGCCGTGAGGGTGACGTTGGCTTCGCCGCGGAAGCCATCGGTTCCGAAATATTTGCCCATGATGAACGGTTCCTCCCTTTATCAGCGCTGGGCGGCGATGTCGCCGCTGCGCTTATGGATGCTGTTCTCCGGGACGGTGCCCCGGACGGAGGACAGCGGGTAGATGCGGGTGTGGCGGCCGATGACCGCGCCGGGGTTCAGGACGCTGTTGCAGCCCACCTCCACGAAGTCGCCCAGCATAGCGCCCACCTTCTTGCGGCCGGTGTCCAGGCGCTCCGCGCCGTCGGTAACGACCACATGGGTCTTGTCGGACTTGACGTTGGAGGTGATGGAGCCGGCGCCCATGTGGGACTTGTAGCCCAGAATGGAGTCGCCCACATAGTTGTAGTGGGGCGTCTGCACATTGTCGAAAAGGATGACGTTTTTCAGCTCCACGGAGTTGCCCACCACGCAGCCCGCGCCCACCAGCGCGCTGCCGCGGATAAAGGCGCAATGGCGCACCTCGGTGTCGGGGCCGATGATGCAGGGGCCGGTGATGGAGGCGGTGGGGGCGACGTGCGCCGTCTTATGTACCCAGACCTCCGGGGCAAAGGGCAGGTAGTCGCTGTCCAGCGACGCGCCCAGCGTGCGGATACAGTCCGCCAACCCGGAGAGCGCCTCCCAGGGGTAGGTAAAGCAGGAGAGATACTCCCCTGCCAGCGTGTGAGAAAGATCATAGAGGTCGGTAATGGTGTACATGGCGTACCTCCTGAGTGTGGTTGGTCTACTGTACGGGAGCAGCATGCCCGTTATTCCACGGGGAAGATGAATTTCAGTGTCAGAAACAGGGCAAAGACGATAGGCGCGGCGATGAGAAAGCGCTTGTAGTTCTTGTGAGCGCGCTCCGAAAGCGCTTCGTTTTCATGCTCGTTCTTCCAGCGGACGTAGCTCCATCCGGCACCCAGCAGGCACAGGATGGGGGCGAAATACAGGCCGATCAATGCAACGTAGGGCATAGTGGCACCTCCCTTTTTATCGGATATAGTATACAGGAACGGCGCGGAAAGGTCAAGAGAAAAGGAGCCGCGGCTGCTGACGCGGCTCCTTTGGAAAGAGCGGTTCGATTACTTGGCGGCCTTGGCAGCCTTGATGGACTCGATCAGCTCGGGAACGACCT
>ERZ827423.1416-NODE-1416-length-23546-cov-4.356264_pt1 | contig 23546 bp, 25 predicted proteins | sample MGYA00519775_ERZ827423 | MGnify/ENA primary metagenome ERZ827423 (study PRJEB31778, sample SAMEA3449296) | human gut metagenome | biome: human gut; feature: human-associated habitat; material: faeces | place: United Kingdom | collected 2010/2012 ...
AGCTTCAACTCCGAGGAGTTCATAGACCTGCTTGAGTTTGCCAACAGCTTCCCCCAGACCTTCGACTGGGAGCACTATGAGTGGACCGCCGAGTCCGACGACGACTATCGTGTCCAGGCCGGCAAACAGCTGCTCATCAGCATGTACCTGTCGAGCCTCTACAACTACAGCTACTACTGCTCCGCCTTTGGCGACGACATGGTGCTCAAGGGCTACCCCGGCGTGGAGGGCAGCGGCGCCGTGTTCAGCATGAACACAGGCCTCGCCATCTCCTCCGCCTGCAAGGACAAGGACGCGGCCTGGAGCTTCATCCGCTACTGCCTCGACGAGGACTACCAGAAGGAGAACAGCTACTCCGGCATGTGCACCAACAAGGCCGCCTATGAGGCGCAGTTCGAGGCCCAGATAGGCCAGGAGTCCTACTACTACGACAACGAGGGCAATGAGACCAAGCGCACCTTCACCCAGGAGGACGCCGACGCCATCAAGGCCGCGACCGACGAGCTGACCCAGGCCTTCTACGCCGTCAGCGAGAAGCTGTATCAGAACGCCAACCCCCAGGGCGCCCAGGGCGGTGCCCAGCAGGCCGGCCCCGACGCCGGCGGCCAGCAGGGCCAGTACTATGACGCCGACTACAAGGTGGTCGACGATGACGACAACAACAAGAAGTAAGCAGAGAAATCAGACGCCACGCGGCCGCGCGGGCGGGGCATCGCCCCGCCTGCGCGGCACGCTCTCACGAGTTAGGAATTAGGAGTTAGGAATTAGGAATTTATGGGATCTGCCCCAGGCGGATCGATCCACAAAATCCGTCCGGCTCCGCCGGACATCACAATTCCTCATTCCTAATTTCTAATTCCTAATGGAAAAGTTGGTGATTCTATGGCAGAACAGAAACGCGATTACTATGAAGTCCTTGGCATCAACAAGGGTGCCTCGGCAGATGAGATCAAAAAGGCCTATAAAAAAATGGCCCGGAAATACCACCCGGACCTGAATCCGGGGGACAAATCGGCGGAGGAGAAGTTCAAGGAGGTCAACGAGGCCTACGAGGTCCTCTCCGACCCGGACAAGAAGGCCCGGTATGACCAGTACGGCCACGCCGGCGTGGATCCCAACTTCGGCGCCGGCGGCTTCGGCGGCGGAGGGTTCGACGGCAGCTTCGACTTCGGCGACCTGGGGGACATCTTCGGCAGCTTCTTCGGCGGCGGCTTCGGCGGCGGCCGGCGGACCAACCCCAACGCCCCCCAGCGGGGCGAGAGCATCCGAATGTCCATCGCCATCAGCTTTGAGGAGGCGGCCTTCGGCTGCGAGAAGGAAGTCACCGTGGAGCGGTACGAGACCTGCGACACCTGCCACGGCAACGGCTGCGCCCCCGGTACCTCGCCGGAGGTGTGCCCGGACTGCCACGGCACCGGCACGGTCCAGGTCCGGCGGCAGACTCCCATGGGCGTGTTCGCCACCTCCTCTCCCTGCCCCAAGTGCGGCGGCAAGGGCCGCATCATCCATCAGCCCTGCAAGGACTGCCGGGGCAGCGGCCTGCTCCGCAAGAAAAAGACCATCCAGGCCAGCATCCCCGCCGGTATCGACAACGGGCAGACCATCTCCATCCGTGGCCAGGGCAACGCCGGCAAGAACGGCGGCCCGGCGGGCGATCTGCTGATCACCATCACCGTCCGGCCCCATGAGCTGTTCCGGCGGGAGGGCACCTCCGTCCTGTGTGAGGCGCCCATCACCTTCACCCAGGCGGTCCTGGGCGCGGAGCTGGAGATCCCCACCATCGACGGCAAGGTGAAGTACACCCTGCCGGAGGGCACCCAGTCCGGCACCACCTTCCGCCTGAAGGGCAAGGGCATCCCCTCCATCAACGGCCGGGGCCGGGGCGACCAGTACGTCACCGTCTACATTGAGACCCCCAAGAATCTGAACAAGGAGCAGAAGGAAGCCCTGAAGAAGTTCGCGGAGGCCATGGGTGAGAGCGAGACCCAGGGCCGGAAGGACTTCTTCAAGAAGTTCAAGAAGTGAGGAATCCATGTATCTAGCCGACTATCACGTCCACTCCCGGGTCTCGCCGGACGCCTCCGCCTCTATGACGGAACTGGCGGAGGCCGCCATCCGGCTGGGGTTTCAGGAGCTGTGCTTCACCGACCATGTGGAGCCCATCCGCTTCGGCACCACAGAGCCCCGGGAGTCCTATGACTGGGCCCCCATGCTGGCGGAGTTCCGCGCCGCCCAGGCGGCAGTGGGGGACCGGATCACCCTGCGGCTGGGGGCGGAGCTGGGAGACGCGGTCTGGGGCATCGACCGGATGGAGCGGATGCTGGCCCAGGCCCCGGCGCTGGACTTTTGCATCGGCTCCATCCACACCCTGTCGGAGAAGATGGACGGCCGGGACCTCTACTTCCTCACCCCCCGGGACGAGGCGGAGACCCAGGCGTGTCTGGCCGACTATCTGGGCCAGGTGAAGAAGCTGGCGGAGTGGGGAAGGTTCCAGGTGCTGGGCCATCTGACCCTGCCCCTGCGGTATCTCAACGAGAACCGGGGGATGCACGTGACCTTTGACGGATTTGAGCCGGAGATGGAGGAGATCTTCCGCATCATCATCCCCAAGGGCATCGGCATCGAGCTGAACACCAACCGGGGCAACACCCCGCTGCCGGACGGGAAGTGGCTGCGGATGTATCGCAGCCTGGGGGGCGAGATCGTCACCCTGGGCACCGACGCCCACGCGCCGGAGGCCGTGGGCTGCGCTGTCCGGGAGGGACAGGCTCTGCTGCGGGAGAGCGGATTCCGGCGATTCTGCACCTTCCGGGGCGGAAAACCGCAGTGGCATGATTTGTAATTTGCATTTCGGGAAAAAATTGGCTATAATAAGCCTGTTCCAGAACGCGCCCCGGCAGGGGGCGAATTGATTTGAAAAGGAGACCGATACCATGAAAATCGCTCTGGGTTCCGATCACGGCGGCTACGCGCTGAAATGCGACATCATCCAGCTTCTGGAGAAGCTGGGCCACGAGTACAAGGACTTCGGCTGCTACTCCACGGAGAGCTGCGACTACCCCGACTTCGGCGAGGCGGCAGCCCGGGCGGTGGCCTCCGGTGAGTATGACTACGGCATCGTCATCTGCACCACCGGCATCGGCATCTCCATCGCCGCCAACAAGGTGAAGGGCATCCGCTGCGCCCACTGCGCCGACTCTCTGGAGGCGGAGATGACCCGCCGCCACAACGACGCCAACATGCTGGCCATCGGCGCCGGCTTCACCGGCAAGAACCTGGCGGAGCGGATGGTGGAGGTATTCCTCTCCACGGACTTTGAGGGCGGCCGCCACGCCCGGCGGGTGAACAAGCTCAACGCCATCCAGCCCTGAGGGGCAGGAGCGCGGAATCTCCGGAAGTGAGGTGAGGTCATGGGAGGCACCAAGGGCTATCGCAGCTATCGGGGCCGGGGCTCCAAGGGAAAGGCCGCGCTGGCGGCGGTGCTGGTGCTGGTGATCCTGGCGGCGCTTGGATTCCTGTGGGCCCAGGAATATATCGTCTATGACGAGAATGGTCAGGCCCATTTCACGCCGCCCTGGCAGGCGCAGGAGGCGCCTCCCGTCCCGGAGGAGGATCCCCAGGAGGACCAGAACGTGGAGATCATCGTCCAGGAACCGGAGAAGCCCGAGGAGCTGGCGGCCTTTTCCGCTGTCGCTGCGCCTCTGACCCAGGCGGCCTGGCAGGAGGCCTGGATGGGGGCCACGGTCATGTCCGCGCCCGCCTATAACGCCGCAGCCGTCACACTGAAGGACAGCACCGGGCACATCTACTTCGCGGCCGCTGGCGCGGAGGCCGGCAGTGTCACCACGGCGGAGGACACCGCCGAGGCTCTGACCGAGGTGACAGAGAGCAGCTTCCACTCCATCGCCCGGATGAGCTGCTTCCTGGACCCCATCGCCGCGAAAGCGGATGTGGAAAACATGGGTCTGAAGAACACCGGAGGCTATATCTACTATGACGGGAACGATCTGAACTGGCTGGATCCCAGCAAGCCGGCGGCCCGACAGTACCTCTGTGGTCTGGCGCAGGAGATCGCAGCTCTGGGCTTTGACGAGATTTTGCTGACGGATGTGGGCTATCCCACAACGGGCCCCCTGGACAAGATCGACTACAACGGCGCCGACCGGGCGGAGAGCATCCGCGCCTTCCTGGAGGAGCTGAAGACCGCCCTGGCGGAGTATGAGGTGGAGCTCTCCATCGAGCTGCCGGCGGAGGTCCTCACCTCCGGCACGGACGATGACGCCGGCCTGGTGCTGGCGGACATCGCGCCGCTGGTGGACCGGATTTACGCGGTCACCACGGCGGACCAGATTCCGGTCCTGACGGCGGCGGTGGAAGCCGCCCACGACGGGACCGGGTTTGTGGCGGAGCTGGCGGACTACGGCCCTGATGTGACGGGCAGCTGCCTGATCCTGCCCAAGTCCTGAAAACAGAGTGAAGCGTCAAGCGCGGAGATCGCGAACACTCCGCGCAGAAAAGAGCCGGACCCTTTCGGGTCCGGCTCTTGCCGCTTATTCCAAGGAGAACTGCTGGCCGCACTGCGCCACGGGCACGGTCCGGTCCTGGAACTGAGGACAGGCCGCCAGAAATTTCTCGGTAAAGGCGAAATCCCCCCACTGGTGCATGGGCAGAAAGCGGCGGATGTCCGCCAGCTCCAGAAAGTACCGGGGGCCCCGGAAGCCGTCCTCCCCCAGCCGGGGGTCCAGGGGCAGCATGGCCAGGTCGATGGCCCGGCCTCGGAGGGGCTCGGCGTACCGCTTGAAATCCACCTCCATGTTCCGGTTCCAGCCGGGGTCCTCGCCCTCCCAGTGCCACCAGTTCAGGTCGCCGGCGTGGAAGATGGTCCGGTCATCCGCCGTCACCAGGAAGGCCACGCCCTCGTCGGTGGAGGGCAGGGTCTCCACGGTGACGCCGGGCAGGGGAGAGGCCGTCTCTCCGCCGGAGAGCACCTGGCACCTGGCGGCGGTCTCTGCTGAAAGTCCCCATTTTTCCCGGTTCCGGTCCGTCAGGCGGATGCCCTTGCCCAGGAGGAAGCGGGCCTCCCGCTGTCCGTCGTCCAGCGTGAAGATCTTCGGATCGAAGTGGTCCGGGTGCCGGTGGCTGGCGCACACCAGCAGGGGCTTTCCCGCCGGCAGGGGCGGCAGCGCCCCCTTCCACCAGTCGAAGAGCAGGGTCACCGACGGCAGCTCCACCAGAAAGCCGCTGTGGTCCAGAAAGGTGACAGTCATCCCAGGAACCTCACTGCCGTGCCGTAGGCGATGACCTCCGCCGCCCCCTGCATCACGGAGGCGGAGCCGTACCGCAGGCCCACTACGGCGTCGGCCCCCAGGGCCTCCGCCTCGTCCACCATCCGCTTGGTGGCGATCTGCCGGGCCTCGATCAGCATCTCCGTATAGCCCTTGATCTCGCCGCCCACAATGGTCTTCATGCCCGCCATAAAGTCCTTGCCGAAGTTCTTGGACTGGACCACCGTGCCCTTCACCAGGCCCAGGGCCTCGATCTCCCTGCCGGGGACGTTGTCAATTGTCAACAGAATCATATCGTTCTCCTTTCTCGATTTTCAGAAGCTGATCCCGCAGCGGCGGAGAGGATGGGCCGCCGCTCCCGGGCCGGTTCAATACCGTTTCGCATCGTCCTCCTCCCCCTGTTCGATCTCCCGAATCCGCTGGACCAGGGCGATGATCACGCCCACCACCACCGCCACGGGGATGGCCACCAACAGGGCCAGCACCGGCAGCGGCGGCGCCCCCGCCGGATCCACGGCAAAGGCCCAGAGGAAGAGCCAGATCAGGCCCACCATCAGGACCGCCATCAAAATCGCGGCGACCACAGGCGCCACATACCGGCGGCGCTTCGTATCCTGTTTCTGCTTGTTCATAAAGGTCGTTCCCTCCCGTTCCATGCGGGCCATCTCCTCCAGAAGCACCTGGGCGTCCAGGTCCTCCAGCCGCTCCTGCCGGTCTGTGAGGCCGGCGCACAGGCGGATGGAGGACTCGATGTTCTTCCGCTCCCGCTCCAGCGCGATGAGATGACGGCGCATTCCGTCTCCCACCGTATAGGCTCCCTGCTGCATCTGCCGGATCTCCTCCAGGGGCACCCCCAGCTTCCGCAGCAGCTTGATCCGCCGCAGGGCATCCACCTCCGGGGCTCCGTAGTCCCGATAGCCGTTCTGGCTGTTCCGCCGGGGGGAGAGGAGCCCCTCCGCCTCATAGAAGCGGATGTTCTTCCGGGTGATACCCACCAGGGATTCCACCTCGTTGATCTTCAATCCCATCACCTCATATCTGTGGGTAGGATACACCTTCCACCCGGGGGAAGGTCAAGGGCCTTTCAAAATTTTTGCCCAGGGGGTGGGAAGTTTGCGCCGGATGTGGTACAATAAGCGAAACGCAGCGCCTGGGGGCCGGAGGCGGCCCGGCGGCGGAAGTTCGGAAAGGGTGCCATATCCGTTTCGCGGATATGGTACAATCATACCATGTCCCAAGAGAATTTGACAACTGAAAACATCTTACAGGCTCTGCCGGAGCCCCTGCTGAACTGGTACCGGGCCAGCGCCCGGGATCTGCCCTGGCGGCGGACCCGGGATCCCTACCGGATCTGGGTGTCGGAGATCATGCTGCAGCAGACCCGGGTGGCGGCGGTACTGGGGTATTACGCCCGGTTTCTCACGGCCTTCCCCACGGTGGAGGCTTTGGCCGCCGCCCCGGAGGAGCGGCTGATGAAGCTGTGGGAGGGCCTGGGCTACTACAGCCGGGCCCGGAACCTGCAAAAGACGGCCCGGATCGTGGCGGAGAGCGGCGGCCGGTTCCCGGAGACGTATCAGGAGCTGCTGGCCCTGCCGGGGATCGGGGACTACACCGCCAGCGCCATCGCCTCCGCTGCCTTTGGAAAGCGGGAGGCAGCGGTGGACGGCAATGTGCTGCGGGTGGTGATGCGGCTGACGGACTGCCATGACGACATCGCGGACCCCAAGGTCAAAAAGGCCGTCCGGGCCCAGGTCCAGGCCGTCATGCCGGAGACGGAAGAGGACATCCGCGTCTTCAACCAGGCCACCATGGAGCTGGGGGCCACGGTCTGTGCCCCCAACGGCCCGCCCCGGTGTCTGGAGTGCCCGGCCCGGGACTTCTGCCTGGGCCGCCTCCGGGGCACGGCGGAGAACCTGCCGGTGAAAGGGGCCAAGAAGCCCCGCCGGGTGGAGGAGCGGACGGTGTTCCTGCTGCTGCGGCAGGGGCAGGTGGCTTTGCGGAAGCGGCCAAAGACCGGATTGCTGGCGGGGCTGTGGGAATTCCCCAATGTGGAGGGAGAGCTGGACGAGGCCGGAGCCTCCGCCGTGGTGGAGAGTTGGGGCCTCACCCCCAAACAGTGGGAGAGCCGCCTGACCGCCAAGCACATCTTCACCCACGTGGAGTGGCACATGACCGGCTACACCCTGGAGGTGGCCGGAGACGGTCCGGCGGACCTGATCTGGGCAAATGACGGAGAGCTGGGCGAGCGGGCCGTGCCCTCGGCTTTTGCCAGGTACTACGATGAGGCGAAACGCCGCCTGGGCGGCTGGAAGGAGGACTGACAATGGGCTTGCTGGTGGGACTGCCCCTGACGCTGTTTCGGCTGCTGGGAGGCATTTTGCTGGTGGCGCTGCGGTTCGCGGTGCCCATCCTGCTCATCGTGGCGGTGATCCTGGTGGCGCGGCGGCTGAAAAAGACCTCTGCCCGCTACCGGGACCAGGACAAGCAGGAGCCCAAGTTCCACGGTCCCGTGTACACGGTGGACTACAAGGAAGTGGACGACGAGGACGAGAAGGACAAGTGACCATGGAGCTCATCAATGTGGCGGGGCTGCTGTTGCTGGCCCTGCTGATCCGCAAGCTGATCTGGTGCCTCCGGTGGCTGTGGTGCTACTACCACGGCCGGGAGACGCCGGCGCCCATCTCCTTTCTGCCCAGGCGGACGGGGGAGCGGTTTGATGCCCACGTCCGGCAGGCCCGGACGGAGGACGAGGAGGAGTCGTGATGTTCTTCAGAAAAAGGGGAGAGGATCCCTGGGATTGGGAGCCGGAGAGGAAGAGAGACCAGGCGGAGACGCCCCAGGCGCAGCCTTCCGGCGAAACTCAGGACTGGAGCACATGGAAAGCGCCGTGGGAATCCGAGGACGCGGAGGCCCAGAGTCCGCCGCCCATGACCTGCCCCTGGTGCGGAGGAGAGATGCAGGTGGGGTACCTGGTGGGCGGCCAGGATTTGGTCCGCGTTATGTGGGAGCGGCCCGGCACCTTTCGTTTGACAGATCCGGACGGTACCCTGTACCTCCGGGGAGACGGGGGATTCTGGAGTGACTACAAGCTGGCCTGGCACTGTGAGACGTGCCGGAAGCTGGTGGTGGACACCACCGGCTGCGACCGGGCGGGACATCCCACCTCCGAGGAGATCAACCGCCGCATCATCTATGGGACAAATGAGGATACAGAGAGAACGAACAACGAGGGAGAGAACGATACATAATGGCACAGCTCTATTTCAAATACGGGGCCATGGGCTCCAGCAAGACCGCAAACGCCCTGATGACCCGGTTCAACTACGAGGAGCGGGGACAGAAGACCCTGCTGGTGAAGCCCCGGCTGGACACCCGGGACGGGGACCACATGGTGGTCTCCCGCATCGGCCTCACCTACCCCTGCATCTACTTTGACGAGATGCAGCAGCTCTCCGTCATGGAGCTGCAGCAGAACGCCTGCGTCATCGTGGACGAGGCCCAGTTCCTGACAAAGGAGGAGGTCATGTACCTGGTGGGCCTGGTGGACGACCTGGGCATCCCCGTCATCTGCTACGGCCTGCGGGCGGACTTCAAGGGGGACCTGTTCCCCGGCAGCGAGGCCCTGCTGGTGATGGCGGACAAGATCGAGGAGGTCAAGACCATCTGCTGGTGCGGCAAGAAGGCCACCTTCAACGCCCGGTTCGACCACACCGGCAAGGTCCTCAAGGAGGGCGAACAGGTGGTGCTGGGGGCCAACGACCAGTACATCGGCCTGTGCCGCAGGCACTGGATGGCCGGGGATCTGGGCCCGGACTTCCACCCGGAGGAATTATGATCTGCCAGCTCTGCCCCCGGGAGTGCGGCGCGGAGCGGACGGAGACGAAGCGGGGCGGCGTGTGCCGCCAGCCCAGTCTTCCCATGGCGGCCCGGGCCATGCTCCACCTCTGGGAGGAGCCGTGTCTCGTGGGGGACCACGGCGCCGGGACTGTATTCTTCTCCGGCTGCAATCTCCGGTGCTGCTTTTGCCAGAACAAGCCCATCTCCCAGGGGGAGGTGGGGAAGGTCCTGACGGTGGAACGGCTCCGGGAGATCTTTCACCAGTTGATCGATCAGGGCGCCGCCTGCCTGGACCTGGTGACCCCCACCCACTTTACAGACGCCGTTCTGGAGGCTTTGGGAGACGAGCGATGGCCCGTGCCGGTGGTGTGGAACTGCGGCGGCTACGAGAAGCCGGAGACCCTCCGGCGGCTGGAAGGAAGAGTCCAGGTGTATCTGCCGGACCTGAAGTACGCATTGCCGGAACCCGCCCGGAAATACTCCGCCGCGGCGGACTACTTTGACTGGGCCAGGCGGGCCATTTTGGAGATGTTCCGCCAGACCGGGCCCTACCAAATGGAAAACGGCCTGCTCAAACGGGGCGTGCTGATCCGCCACCTGCTGCTGCCGGGGGAGCTGGAGAATACCAGACGGGTCATCGACTGGGTGTCGGAGACCTTCCGCCCCGGGGAGGTGCTGTTCTCCCTGATGGCCCAGTACACCCCCCAGCCGGGGGCTGTGGGGAACCTGGCCCGCCACGTGACACGGGCGGAGTACCGGGCGGCGGTAGAGTACATGGAGAACTGCGGCATCACCGACGGCTACACCCAGGAGCGGACCTCCGCCAGGGAGGAGTACACCCCGGACTTTGACCTGCGGGGGATTTGACGCAGGGAAACCCCTTGACAAGCCCTACTGCGTATGATACGTTGGAAAAAACGGTGGAAGGGGAGAGCGCCATGGCCCGAGGTGTGAGACGAATCGTCCTGGTTCTGCTGGCAGCGGCTCTTCTGGCCTTTGCCGCCTGGATGCTGTGGCCCCGATCCCTGGGGGAAGCGTTTGCCTTTGACCAGCCTTTTACTCTAACAGTTACAGAGTTGGAGACGCAGGAAGATGGAAGCTGGACCGTCAAGGAACCGGTTTCCTCTGTCCTGGAGCCGGGGACACCGGCGGCAGAGGCCGTCCAAGAGGCGCTGGAGGAATACTTTTACCACCTGTGTCTCTCCTCTCTGACCGGAGACCGTCTGGTTCCTATCGGAGAGAAGTGTGTATTTCTGGACAGTGTCTCGGACGGGAAGAAGGACCATCTTGGCTTGATTGCAGGGAGCAACAAACTGGGATGCGGTGACCGTGTGGTGCAGGGGTATTTCAGGGACAGCGCAGTACTGTGCCAGAAGCTCTCCGCCATCCTCCGCAGCGAATCCGGGGTTGCAAACTGAAAATCTTGTATTATAATGAGAGGGCTGTCCGATATGGGCAGCCCGATTTTCGTGTATTTGGGGAGAGACCTGCTATGAAGCTGGAGAACAATCTGGGCACGGACCCCATCCGGCCCCTGGTGCTGCGGATCGCCATTCCCAGTATGCTGGCCCAGTTCGTCAGCGTGCTGTACAGCATTGTGGACCGCATCTACATCAGCAACATCCCGGTGATCGGGGAGACGGCCCTGGCGGGGGTGGGGGTCTGCGGCCCGGTGGTCACCATGATCGGCGCCTTCGCCTCCCTCATCGGCGTGGGCGGCGCGCCCCTCATGAGCATCCGCATGGGGGCGGGCAAGACGGAGGAGGCCCGGCGCATCCTCTCCAACAGCTTTTTGATGCTGTGCGTCTGCTCCGTGGCGCTGATGGCGGTGGTGTTCCCCCTGCGGCAGCCCATGCTGATGGCCTTCGGCGCCAGCGACGCCACCTATGGCTACGCCAACACTTACTTCTCCGTGTATCTGACGGGCACGGTGTTCAACCTGCTGGCCCTGGGGCTGAACCAGTTCATCATCTGCCAGGGCTACGCCAAGAAGGGCATGATCTCCGTCATGCTGGGGGCGGCGCTGAACATCGTGCTGGACCCGGTGTTCATCTCCCTCCTGGACATGGGAGTGGCCGGGGCCGCCGTGGCCACGGTGCTGTCTCAGCTGGGCAGCTGCCTGTATGTGCTGCGGTTCCTGTTCAGCAAGTCCGTGCCCATTCCCATCTCCTTCGGGGGCTATGATCCCCGGGTGATGCTGCGGATCCTGGCGGTGGGCATGACGCCCTTCCTCATCATCGGCGTGGACAACGTGATGATCATTGCCATGAATGCCATCCTCCAGTCTTACGGCGGGGCGGAGCTGGGGGACCGGCTGGTGACCTGCGCCACCATCGCCCAGAGCTTCATGCTGGTGGTCACCATGCCCCTGGGAGGCATCTCCGCCGGCACCGGCACCATCCTGGCCTACAACTACGGCGCCCGGCGGCGGGACCGGATCCTGAAGGCCCAGGGCTTCATCGCCGTCCTGTGCGTAGCCTATGTGACGGCGCTGTTCCTGCTCTCCCGTCTGGGAGGCGGACTGTTTGTGGCCCTCTTCACTACGGAGCCGGCGCTGGCGGCGGAGGCCCTGGACGCCATCCACGTCTGCACCCTGGCCATCATTCCCCTGGGCATCCAGTACGCCATTGTGGACGGCTTCACCGGCATGGGGAAGGTGCAGGTCTCCCTGCCCCTGTCCGCCTTCCGGAAGGTGGTGTACTTCATCGCCCTGTTCGCCCTGCCGGCGGCCTTCGGCGCCCGGGCCACCTTTTACGCCGAACCCATCTCCGACATTCTGGGTCCCATCGTCAGCGTCGCGGTGTACGCCCTGGTGATCCGGCGGCTCCTGAACTTCCCGCCGGCCCCGCCCGCCGGGGAGGAGCAAATTCCCTCCTGAATGACAGCAGCGGCACAGCCAAAAGGCTGTGCCGCTGTTTGCGTCAATCCCCATCTTCCCGGCGGTCCCCCAGTTTCCGCAGGGACTCCAGTGCCTCGGAAAAGGCCTTGGCGGTGGCGGAGGGGTTGCCCCGCAGGATCCGCAGCGCCTGATTGTAGCGCTTGGCGGTACGGGTGCGGATGTCCTCCTCCCGGTCCCGCAGCTTTTCCAGCAGCTGGGATACCTCTGCCAGCCGGGCCTCCAGCGCCTCGCCGGTGAGGTCCTTGGCATCCTGCAGCCGCTTCTGATACGCCTCCAGCGCCTCCCGGATATTGGCCAGAGCCGTCAGCTTGGCGCCGGTCCGGCGGCGGAGGGACTCCTCCAGCAGCAGCTGCCGCCGGCGGGCCCGCTTGATGTGGGCGTCCCGCATCTGCTGGAGGGTATCCTCCCAGCGCTCCTGCCGCTGGAGCCGGTCCACCTCGGTTTTCTCCCGGAAGCGGCGCAGATCATCCTCCGCAAAGGCGGAGTACACCTCCACCCGCTTGGCCAGGCGCCGCAGGTCCTCGTTTTCCTCCGTGAGCTTGGTGAGGACCTCCCGCAGGTCCATGGCGGCCTGGAAGGACCGGACGGTGTCCGCGGTGGTATAGATTGTCAGCACGCAGGCCAGGGCGTCCGTCAGGAAGGGGGGCAGCCACAGCACCAGATCCTCAAAGGGCGGGTGGAGGACCCGCACCAGCAGGATGGAGAAGGCCCCCCAGGCCAGGGAGCTGGTGAGGCAGATATAGCCGTGGAGGTTGCAGGGCTGGTGGGAGTAGTCCCAGTACCGGACCTTGAACAGGGCCTCCATGGCGGCGCCGGTGACGTATTCCAGCGCCGTGGCGGCCAGCATCCCCAGCAGAAAGATCAGCGGCAGGCTCTGCCGCACCGGGAGGGTGGCCCACAGGATGAGGACCGCCCCGAAGCCGTAGATGGGCAGCAGGGGGCCGTGGAGAAAGCCCCGGTTCACCCACCGGTGCTGCTTGGCGGAGACGTAGCAGGACTCCCACACCCAGCCGAGGAAGCAGTACAGAAAGAAGAACAGCAGCCACTGTCCCAGGGTATAGACGTACATAGGACCTCCCGTTTCAAATAAACAAGCCGCCCGCCCCGCCGAACAGCTCCGGCAGGGCGGGCGCGCAGTCAGTGCTCGGAGCCGCTTCCGGCGGGTTCCGCCTCCGGGGCGGCCTGGGCCACCCGGACCTCCAGCACCCGGCGGTGATCCACCCGGGTGACGGTGACGTCCAGGCCCTCCGCCTGGAAGTGGTCCCCCACCAGGGGCAGCCGGCCCAGCTGGTCGATGACCCAGCCGGAGACGGTGCTGGCGTCACAGTCCCCCTTGATGGAGAACAGGTCGTACAGGTCGGAGAGGTCGGCGCCGGCGGACACCAGGTAGCTGCCGTCCGCCTGCTTGCGGAAGGACTCCACCACCTCGTCGTGCTCATCCCAGATCTCACCCACCAGCTCCTCCAGGATGTCCTCCATGGTCAGCAGGCCCTCGGTGCCGCCGTACTCGTCCACCACGATGGCCATGTGGGTCTTTTTCTTCTGCAGCGTCCGCAGCAGAGCCCCTAGCTCCGCGTTGGCGGTGGTGTAGTGGACCGGCGTGATGCAGCCGGAGATGTCCGTCTGTCCCCGGTAGCGGGCGGCGTTGAAGTCCTTCTCATGGATGACGCCCACAATGTCGTCCACGTCCTTGTGGTACACCGGCAGGCGGGAATAGCCGCTCTCCGCGAAGGTGGCGGCGATCTCCTCCATGGTGGCGGAGTCCTCCACCGCCACGATGTCCACCCGGGGCGTCAGAATGTCCCCGGCCTCCAGATCGCCGAACTCGATGGCGGAGCGGATCAGCTGGCTCTCATGCTGGTCCAGGCCGCCCTCGTTCTCCGCCTCGGAGACCATGGTGATCAGCTCCTCCTCCGTGATGCCCGGGTCCTCCGAGGGGCGGAAGATCAGGTTCAGCAGCCGCTTCCACTGGGAGAACAGGAAGTTCAGCGGCCGCAGGATCACCAGCAGCACCCGCAAAATGGGGGCGGAGAACATGGCGAAGCCCTCCGCGTGCTCCTTGGCCAGGCTCTTGGGGGAGATCTCGCCGAAGATCAGCACCACCAGCGTCAGCACCACCGTGGAGATGGTGGGGCCGTAGGCCGCGTACAGCTTGGTGAACAGCACCGTGCCCACGGTGGAGGCGGAGATGTTCACGATGTTGTTGCCGATGAGAATGGTGGAGATCAGCCGGTCATAGTCCTCCGACAGCTTCATGGCCAGGAGGGCGCGCCTGTCACCGGCATCGGCCCGGCTCTTCATCCGGATCTTGTTCATGCTGGAAAAGGCGGTCTCCGTGGCGGAGAAATAGGCTGACATGGTCACCAGAACAACGATGGCCGCGATCATGGATATTGTGGAACTGTCCATAGGGGAAATCATCACTCCTCAAAAAAATACACAGAAAAAGGGACCAAAACACGAAAAGGGCAGCCTCACCCCTGACAGGGGCAGACTGTCCTTCCAAAGACGCTCCGATATGAGTATGTATGGGTGGGCAACGGAGGTTCGTCCACGCGGGTTCACAGATCCCTTCCCGGCCAATGGGCCGTTGACTTACCATTCACTATATCATAAAAATTGCATGAGTGCAACACTCATTTTTATCCATCACGGGACCAGGGCGGAGATGCGGGAAATCAGGGGCAGCCTGCGGTTATAGAGATTCACGATCCGCCCCACCGCCAGGGCGGAGAGGATGGTCCCCACCCCCAGCCCCTGGAGCCGGTGGAAGAAGAGCAGAGAGAGCACCAGGGCGGTGGCCACCAGGGTGGCGTCAAAGCCCACCTTCACGCTGCCGAACCGGCAGCCGCTGACGGTGGTGATGGCCTGGACGATCCCCTCGCCGGGGACCATCAGCACCCGGGGCGCCACCTCGATGCTGATGCCGAAGGCCAGCACCGCGCAGCCCGCCGCCAGCGCCAGCAGCTGGGCGGGAAGCGTGTCGGGCTCCAGCCAGGACAGCAGGCCCATGCTCACGTCGATGACCAGGCTGAAGAGGACATTCACGGCGATCTGCAAGAACTGGATGGGGTGGAAATCCTTTCGCAGCAGCAGCCACTGCCCCAGGATGAAGAACATATTCATCACAAAGGTGAACTGGCCCAGTGTCACCGGAAAGCGGAAGCTGAGCACATAGGGGAGACTGGAGATGGGGGAGGTCCCCAGGGCCGCCTTTGTAATCAGCGCCACGCCGAAGGAGTTCAGCAGGACGCCGGCCACAAACCAGCCATAGCGGGATACCCAGTTTTTGGACACGGAAGCATCAGCACCTTTCTGTAAAAATCCAAGCAGGCAAAAAGAAAACGGCAAGGAAGGACATCCCGCCGGCATGGGCCGGAGAACGCCGTTCCCCACCAGAAGGCCCGTCTGTCCGGAACAGACGGGTTGTACTATTCTTTACTTTATACCGATCCGGGGGTTCTTGTCAAGATCTGAACATCTCCCGGAGGGGGGAACCAAGGCGCGGCACAGCCCGAGGGCCGTGCCGCGCCGAAGCAGTTCCGCTGTCACAGGAGATTGTAGAGAATCTTGGCCATCTGGCCCCGGGTGATGTTGCTGCCGGGGCGGAAGGTGCCGTCGGAGTAGCCGCTGATGATCCCCTGGGCCACCATGGTCTGGATGTAGGAGGCGGCGTAGGAGGGGATGGAGGCCGCGTCGGAGAAGGTCAGCGCCGTGGAGGCGTAGCCCTTCTCCTGGGTGCGGCCGATCATGGCCGCCGCCTGGGCCCGGGTCAGACTGGAGCCGGGGTTGAAGTACAGCCGGCCGTCCGCGCCGGTGGAGCCGTTGATGATACCCTCGGTGTACAGGGCCTTGACGGCGGTGAGGGCGTAGTCCCCGATGGAAGCGGTGTCCGCGAAGGGCAGCGTCACGCTCTCATACCGGCTGCCGTCCAGCCCCAGGTAGCGGAACAGCATCACCGCGAACTGCTGGCGGGAGATGTTCTGGTTGGGGCGGAAGGTGCCGTCAGAGTAGCCGGTGGTGATGCCGGCGTCATACAGGAAGTCCACATAGGTGGCCGCCCAGTAGTTCCGGGTGTCCGTAAAGACAGGCGTCCAATCCTCGCCCACAGGCACGTCGTAGGAGGCCCGGCCGATGTTGCCGGAGGCGTCCCGGGCGGTGACGGTGACCCGATGGGGCCGCCCGTCGGACACCAGGGAGGTGCTGAGGGCGCCGGTGGAGGCGTTGTAGGTGAAGGACTGGGCCTTGCCGTCCCAGGTGACGGAGACGCTGGACTCCGGGAGCACCCCGTCCACGGCGTCCGAGACCGTGGCGGTCAGGGTGGCGCCGGAGGCGGACAGGGTGACGGTGGGCGGCGTGTTGTCCACCGTGCCGGTAAAGGACAGGACCATCTGATCCAGGTAAATGGTGCCGCTGCCGCCGCTGGAGGAGGCGGAGATGTCCATCTCACGGCTCAGCTGCAGGCCGTCGATCCGCTCCACGCCGGTGAGCCCCACCGTGACCTGCTTCCAGCCGGTGAAATCCAGATTGGTTATCAGCAGCTCCTGATTCATCCGGGTGCCGTCGAAGTACAGGAGGGACAGGGGCAGGCCGGAGCCGTCGCCGTAGACCCAGAGGTTCAGCTGGTTGTAGGGCCCGGTCTCCAGCTCCCCTCCGATCCAGAGCTCCGTGATATAGCCGGTCCCCGTGCTGTTGTAGGCGTCCAGGGTGTAGTCCAGACGGCCTGCGCCGCGGCCGATGCGGACGTCGTTGCTGTTGTTGGTGATGGAGAGGGTGCCGCCGCGGACGTTGCTGAAGATGGTCTGTTCATCCTCGAAGTCCTCCACAGTCTGGAGGGCGGCGGAGGAGACCGTCACCTGGACGGTGGCGCTCCGGCTGCCTGCGGTGGCGGTGATGGTGCCAGTGCCGGGGGCAGTGGCGGTAAAGACGCCGTGCGCGTCAACGGTGCCGATGTTGCCGGTGACCTCCCAGGTGAAGGCTTCTGGATCCGCCTTCAGGGAGATGTGGTTGTAGGCGGCGGAGCCGGTCAGCTGGGTGGTGGAGCCGACAGTGGCGTTCAGAGTGGTGATGATGGTGTTGCTGCTGTTGCGGATGGCCACGTCCGTGGGATTGGCGATGGCGTGGACCGTGGTGGAGCCCTCTCGGCCCCGGTATGCCGCGGTCACGGTGATGTCGCCGCCGGAGGAGGGGGTGGTGAGGATGCTGCCGTCCATCTCTCCGGCGGAGGCCTCCAGATCATAGTCCCCCTCCATGGGGATGAAGTTGGTGTCCACCGCGGCGGCGGAGATCCCCACCGTGCTGCCGGCCAGGACATAGTCGTTGTCCGCCTGGACATAGAAGTGGCTCAGCTGGCCGGAGGGCTCACTGCTGGCCACCAGGAACAGGTGGTTGGTCACGGAGCGCTCACTGCCGTCAGAGGGACGGTTGATGGTGGCGGCGGTGGTGTCGTCCGGCGCCGTTACGGTGATGGTGGTGGAGCCGCCGCCGTCCAGGCCGATGGCGGACACACAGCCCAGCTCGATCATCCGCTGGGCCACCTGGGTCAGGCTGGCGCCGATGGAGTAGCCGGACCGCCGGCCGTCGATGGTGTAGAACACCACGTCGCCGTCAGCGGTCACGCCCACCGCGGTGCGGGGGCTGGTGCCGGAGGGCAGGCCGGAGGTCACCGCCCCGTTTTCCACCAGGGAGTACAGGGCGCCCACGGCGTACTGCACGTCGTTCCAGGCCGCGTCCGCGGCGGAGACGGTCACGGTGATCTCGCTGCCCACAGGGATGTTCCGCAGGGCGTCGGTATAGTAGACATTGGAGAGACTGTTGGCGGAGAGGACCACCTGATCCCGGCCGATGGCGGTGGCGGAGGCGGCCTCGATCACCCGGTCCGCCCGCAGGGTGAGGGTGCCGCCGATGGAGAGCGAGCCGTCCACAATGGTGCACAGCACGTCCACGCCGGCCTCCGTGTTGCCGGTGGTGTGCCGGTCGTTGAAGTCATATGTATAGAGGTAGATGCCGCCGGTGGAGACCCGGGCCTTGTTGACGCCGGCGATGGTGCGGATGATCTCCGCGGCGTATCCGGCGCTGTCCGTGCCCTGATAGCCCAGGTCGGCGGAGACGGTGACGCCGGGCTTGCCGATGACGGCGGAGCCGTCCTCCCGGAAGCCGATGGCGTAATACCCGGCGTCGCTGCTGAGGAGATTGCCCTCCGACACCAGGATGCCGATGGGCAGGCCGTTGCCGGTGTTGAAGAAGTCGCCGTTGATGCCGGCTACCACCCGGTACCCCTGGCCCTCCAGCGCCCGGGCCGCGGAGGTCACCGTGGTGCGGGAGGTCAGTGTGCCGCCGTAGGTGACGATGGGGGTCACATCGTCGTTGGGGGAATAGGTGATGACATTTTCCGTCCGCAGGTCGGAGTAGGCGGTGCTCCAGAACACGTTGGTGGAGAGCTGGGTCTCCCGGTTCAGCAGGGTGTCCTTGGAGGTCAGATCCTCCCCCAGCGCCTCCGACGCGGCGGCGGTGAGGCCCAGGGAGCACAGGAGCGAGAATGCCAGAAACAGGGACAGGGTCTTGCGCAGGGTCTTTTTCATATCATACCTCCATCAGCTGTGAAAAATGGTCTACATAATCCTCTTCAGAATAGCACAGGCTGGGAAAAAAGTAAATCCCAAACCGGTTACAAATTTCTCCTGGGAAGTCAGATGCTTCCAGAATAACAGACGGTGTTCCGGCAGAAAAGTTCCGCGTTTTTGAAAAAGGACTTGGAGAAACGGCAGAAGTGTATTACACTGGTCACAGGGACGCGGCGGACAGCCGCGGAGAAAAGGGGGCGCGCAATGACAGTCAGTGTGGATGAGACCCGGTGCATCGGCTGCGGGATGTGTGCGGCGGCGGTGCCGGCGGTCTTTCAGATCCAGGGGCGGGTGTCCGTGGTGCAGACCCAGCCCCGGACGCCGGCGGAGGAGGCCGGGGCCTTTGACGCGGCCAACGGCTGCCCGGTGAACGCCATCAAGGCCCGGAGATCGTGAAAAGCGGAGGCCCGGCAGAGGAGCGTGTTCCTCTGCCGGGCCTCCGCTTTTTCGGGACGGTTCAGGCGGCCGGTCAGTCCAGGTTCACCCGGAAGTCCCCCCGGGCGGCGGCCTCCGCCCGGCGCTGCTTGTCGGCGGCCAGGGCGTCCAGCATCCCGCCGATGATCTGGTTGGACACCAGGAAGCCCCGGGGCGTCAGGTGCCAGCGGCCATCCGCCTCCACCGCGTAGCCCGCCTGGGCACACTGGTTCAGGAAGGGGAGAAAGCAGGAAAAGCGCCGGCGGAAGCGGTTTTCAAACACCTTGGGATCCAGCCCCGCCGTGGTCCGCAGGCCCAGCATGATCCACTCCGTGTCCCGGTCCAGGGGTGGGATCCGGTCACTCTCCGACAGCATGGGGGCGTGGTCCCGGACACCCCGGATATAGGCCTCCAGGTCCCGGGTGTAGGCGTACCGGACCCCGCCGAAGTCCGAGTGGGCCCCGGGGCCGAAGCCGGCGTACTCCCCCAGGGTCCAGTACTTCAGGTTGTGCCGGGAGGCCCGGCCCGGCTTCGCGAAGTTGGAGATCTCATACTGCTCATAGCCGTGGTTTTTCAGAAACTCCACGGTATAGAGATACATATCCGCCTGGGCCTCGTCCCCCGGCAGGCCGGCGGTGTCCCGCCGGGCAAAGAGAGGGGTGCCCTCCTCCACCTTCAGCCCGTAGCAGGAGAGGTGCTCCGGCGCCAGGTCCACGGCGGCGGAGAGGTTCTTCTGCCACCCCTCCAGGGTCTGGTGGGGCAGGCCGTAGATCAGGTCCAGGGACAGGTTCTCGAACTTTGCCTTCCGGGCGGCCTCCACGGCGGCGGACACCTGGGCCATGGTGTGGACCCGGCCGATCTCCGCCAGCTCTTCGTCGTCGGCGGACTGCATCCCCAGGGAGAGACGGTTGAAGCCGCACTTCCGCAGGGAGCGCAGCTCCTTCCAGTCCCCGGCGGAATCCGGGTTGGCCTCCAGGGTGATCTCGGCGTCCCTGGCCACCTTGAACTTTTTCAGAACGACTTTCAGGAGCTTGGTCAGCCGTTTGACCCCCAGATAACTGGGGGTGCCGCCGCCGAAGTACACCGTGTCCACCAGGTGGTCCGCCGCGAAGGGGGCGGTCTCCGCCAGATGGGCGCAGAGGGCGTCGGTGTAGTCGTCCATCCGGCTCTCCGCCTGGGGCAGGGAGTAGAAGTCGCAGTAGACGCATTTGCTCTTGCAGAAGGGAATATGGAGATACAGGCCCAGGGCGGGCGGGGTGGCTTTCATGGGAATTCCTCCAAACACACAGGTCATTGGACACCAGTGTACTCCCTTCCGCCCGGCTTTGCAAGAGGCGCATACTTTTCGCCATCCGGGAGACCCTAGGATGGAGAAAACCGGAAACCATTTGGAAAAGGGGGATTTTCATGGAGATGTCGCCGCAGGAGTACCAGCAGTATGTGAAGCAGAAGGCGAAGAAATCGCCGATGGGGAAGGACACGGCCCTGGCCTTTGTGGTGGGGGGAGCCATCTGCGTGGTGGGGCAGCTGATCCAGAACGGGTGGGCCGCCGCCGGCCTTGCAGAAAAGCAGGCGGGCACCGCCACCTCCTGCACCCTGGTGTTTCTGTCCGCCCTGCTGACGGGGCTGAACCTCTACAACAAGCTGGCCCGCTTCGGCGGCGCCGGGACGCTGGTGCCCATCACCGGCTTTGCCAATGCGGTGGTCTCTCCCGCCATGGACTTCCGCAGCGAGGGATTCGTCACCGGCATGGCGGCCAAGATGTTTCTGATCGCCGGGCCGGTGATCGTGTTCGGCACTGTGGCCTCGGTGATCTACGGAGTGATCTTGCAGCTGCTGGGATGAGCGGGGGCACAGCCCCCGCCCGCCGCCTGGGGGCGCCGCCCGAATCCGGATTGACAAACGGCGTCCGCTCCGATAAAATAGAGACCATCCAGCCGCTCCCTGCGAGCGGCTTTTGCAGGGAAGAAAGTTAGCTTAGACTAACTTTTAACGAGAGAGACATCAGGGGGCAGCGGCGGTGATCGGAACAGTGTTGAAACAGCGGGACCAGGGACAGGTGCGGGTGGCAGAGCCCGCCCCGGGGCTGATGCTCTGCGCCGCGGATTTTCCGGCCGGCGGCAGCTGCGCCGCGCCGCCCCCTGATCCGGGCCGGCTGGAGCTGCTGTTTTGCCGGAGCGGACGGCTCCAGCTGGCCTTTGGAGGCGGCCGCACGGCGGCCCTGGGGCCGGGGGATCTGCTGGTGCGGACTCCCTGGTCCGGGGCGGTCACCGGTTCCGCTCCGCTGGGCGGCGTCTGCTTCACGGAGATGGCCGCCGCGGAGGAGACGCTGGACAGGCTGTATGGCGGGCTGTCCCTGCCGCCGGTGCCGCTGGAGCATCTCCGCAGCCGGACACCGGGCGGCTGGCTGGTGCTGCGGGACGCCGCCTGGTCCGGGCCGGTGCTGGAGGCGCTGGAGCGGCTCCCGGAGGAGGAACAGGGGGGCTATGTGCTGCTGCGGGCGCTGGAGCGGCTGTATCTCCTGTGCCGCCGGCCGGAGGAGACCCGCCCGTCCGGGGACGCCTACTTCGACCGCTACCAGCGAAATGCCGCGGAGCGGGTGCGGGCCTATATGGTAGAACATCTGGACAGCCGGATCACGGTGGAGGACCTGGCCCGGCGGTTCCAGATCTCCGCCACCACCCTCAAAGCCTGCTTCCGCCAGCTCTATGGGGAGCCGCTCCACGCCTACCTCCAGCGCTACCGCCTGGAGACGGCGGCGGAGCTGCTGCGGACCACGGACATGAGCGTATTGGAGGTGGCCGCCGCGGTGGGGTACTCCGGCACCAGCCGGTTCGGCGCCGCCTTCAAGGAGCTGTATCGGCAGACCCCCGGGGCCTACCGGCGGCGCCTGCGGGAGAAAAATGTCCAAAAGAGGTGATTCCCGCCGGATCCCGGCGGAATTTCCCGGGGGAATGTGGTAATCTACTATATCCGAAACAACGTGCGCATAGGAGGCGTCTGGAATGAAGCAACACCGATTCTGGGCCTGGGGTGCCATTTTCTGCATGGTGATGGCCATGCTCTCAGGCTACCGGCGCAAATGAAAAAGGAGGAACCAAGATGAATCTCTATGGAAAGGCCGCCCTGTTCGCGGGCGGTGTGCTGTTCGGCTCTGCCGGACTGAAGCTGCTGGCCAGCAAGGACGCGAAGAAGGTCTATACCCACACCCTGGCCGCCGCCCTGCGGGTGAAGGAGTCCGCCATGGGCACGGTGACTTCCGTGCAGGAGAATGCCGCGGACATCCTGGCCGCCGCGGAGGACATCAACGCCAAGCGGGCCGCTCAGGAGACGGTGGTGGAGGACGATTCCGCCGAAGCCGAGGGCTGACCCGGACTGCGGGATACATAGCGCAGAGAGGGCCGCACCGCGGCCCTCTTCTGATGTTTGGAGGAGACTATGAAATTCGAGATCAAGCATGAGAGCACCGGCCGCATCCGGGTCCGGGTGCTTCCCGCCCGGATGACCCTGGAGCAGGCGGACCTGCTGGAGGCCTATCTCCAGGGGCTGGAGGGCGTCCGGCAGGCGGTGGTCCACGAGCGGACCGGCTGTGCCGTCATCCGCTATCAGGGGGACCGGAAGGCGCTGCTGCGGGCCGTCAGCCGGTTTTCCTACCAGCGGGCGGCGGGGCTGGCGCCGACTCACAGTGCCCGGGCCCTGAACCGGGCCTATCAGGAGAAGCTGGTGGGCATGGTGGCCTGCAAGGCCGCCAGGGCGCTGTTCCTGCCATCGCCCCTCCGGGCGGCCTGGGCCGTCTGGCAGGCGGTGCCCTATCTGTTCCGGGGGCTGCGGTGCCTGTTCCGGAGACAGCTCCACGTGGAGCTGCTGGACGGAGTGTCCATCGGCGTGTCTCTACTGCGGCGGGACTTCGGCACCGCGTCCTCCGTCACGTTCCTGCTGGGGCTGGGGGAGCTGCTGGAGGAGTGGACCCACAAGAAATCCGTGGAGGACCTGGCCCGGAGCATGTCCCTGAACATTGACCAGGTGTGGGTCAAGACTCCGTCCGGCGAGGTGCTGACGCCCCTGTCCCAGGTACGGACCGGGGATCTGGCGGCGGTGCGGATGGGCGGCATGATCCCCCTGGACGGCGTCATCCAGGAGGGGGAGGTGATGGTGAACCAGGCCTCCCTCACCGGGGAGTCCGTCCCGGTGGCCAAGGGGCCCGGCACCGCTGTGTACGCCGGCACCGTGGTGGAGGAGGGGGCATGCCTCCTCCGGGTGACCCGGCAGTCCGGCAGCAGCCGGTACGACAAGATCGTGGCCATGATCGAGCAGTCGGAGAAGCTGAAGTCCGCGGCGGAGAACAAGGCCGCCGGCCTGGCGGACAAGCTGGTGCCCTATACCCTGGCGGGCAGCGTCCTGGCCTGGCTCCTCACCGGCAATATGACCCGGGGGCTGTCGGTGCTGATGGTGGACTTCTCCTGCGCGCTGAAGCTGGCCATGCCCCTG
>ERZ827423.1419-NODE-1419-length-23476-cov-52.939670_pt1 | contig 23476 bp, 24 predicted proteins | sample MGYA00519775_ERZ827423 | MGnify/ENA primary metagenome ERZ827423 (study PRJEB31778, sample SAMEA3449296) | human gut metagenome | biome: human gut; feature: human-associated habitat; material: faeces | place: United Kingdom | collected 2010/2012 ...
GCAACGTCCTCCGCTCCATGTGGGAGCGCGGCTGGTCCTTCATCAAGAAGGCCGGTACCATCATCCTGCTGTCCACCATCTTCGTGTGGTTCACCAGCTACTTCGGCTGGGTGGACGGTCAGTTCCAGATGCTGTCTGACGATCAGATCGACTGCTCCATCCTGGCTGCCATCGGCGGCGCTATCGACTGGATCTTCGCACCTCTGGGCTGGGGCAACTGGCAGGCGGTGGTCGCCTCCATCACCGGCCTGGTGGCCAAGGAGAACATCGTCGGTACCCTGGGCGTTCTGTACGGCGGTGGCGACGGCAGCGTGTATGACGCCATGGCCGCAGCCTTCACTGCCATCACCGCTTACAGCTTCCTGGTGTTCAACCTGCTGTGCGCTCCCTGCTTCGCCGCCATCGGCGCCATCAAGCGTGAGATGAACAGCGCCAAGTGGACGTGGTTCGCCATCGGCTATCAGTGCGGCTTCGCCTATGTGGTCGCGCTGATGATCAACCAGTTCGGCAGCCTGTTCACCGGCAACGCCAACATCCTGGGCGTCATCGTGTCCGTGATCCTGCTGGCCGGCATCATCTACATGCTGTGCAAGCCCTATAAGGAAGCCACCAAGCTGGCTGTCAAGTAAAACAGCTTATATCAGATTTTGAAAGGAGTGACATTTCATGCTGGAATGGCTGACAGCGAATCTGGGCACCATCCTCATCAGTGCCGGTCTACTTGTCGTTGTGATCCTCATCATCCGCTACCTGCTGCGCCAGAAGAAGGCGGGAAAGTCCTCCTGCGGTGCCGGCTGCGCCCACTGCGCCATGCACGGCCAGTGCCACAGCCAGAGCTGCAAGCACTGAACAGGGCAGGGGGAACGTGGAAACACGCTCCCCCTGCGTCCCAAAGGGAGGTATCACTATGATCGAAACGATTCTGAAGGTGGACGGCATGGCCTGCGGTATGTGCGAGAGCCACATCAACGATACCGTCCGCAACCGGTTCCCGGTGCAGAAGGTCACGTCCTCCCACACCAAGGGCGAGACGGTGATCCTGTCTCCGGAGCCTCTGGATGAGCAGGCGCTGCGCGCCGCCATCTCCGCCACCGGCTATACGGTCACGGCGGTGGACGCCCATCCCTACGAGAAGAAGGGCTTGTTCTCGTTCCATAAGAAGTAAGCCCTTGCTTTCACAACAAAAAAGCGCCCAGCGGCGCTTTTTTGAAAACCAACAGTTAAAGAACTTTAACTAAGAATAAACAGGTGCGCTGCGCCGAAGAATACGATAGAAACGAACAGAAAGGAAAGTGAGATATGAGCGTTGTGATCCTGGGCGGCAACGAGTGCATGGAGCGCCGCTACAAAGAACTCTGCCAGTCCTACAAATGCTCCGCCAAGGTGTTCACCAAGCCCGCCGGCGGCCTGAAAAACAAGCTGGGAAGCCCCGACCTGATGATCTTCTTCACCTCCACCATGTCCCACAAGCTGGTGCAGAGCGCGCTCAGCGAGCTGAAGGGGACGCCCACCCGCATCGAGCGCTGCCATACCAGCTCCCTGTCCGCTCTGCGGAGCATTCTGGAAAAGCACGCCGTGTAAGGGGGGTGGCCGCATGTCCGAAGAACTGATGGTGCGCCAGTGCGCGCCCACGCTGGCCGGTATCAAGACCGGCAGCCTGTTCCCCTGTCCCTGCACCAGCCGGGAGGAGCTTCTGTGCCAGGTGCGCAGTCTCAACCGCCGCCTGTCCCCCAAGGGACTGTGCCTGCTGCCGCTGCGGTTCACGCCGGGCAGCGTCCTGCTGTATCTCTACCGCCCCGCCACCTTGCGCCGCGACCTCAACGACGGTCTGGCGCGTGACATACTGGCGCAGGCGGGCTATGAGGGCGACAGCTGCGGGCGCTGCGTGGCCACGCTGATCCGCCGCCTGCGGCAGGGCAGCGACTTTCCCCACGAGATCGGCCTGTTCCTCAGCTACCCTCCTGAGGACGTGCGCGGCTTCGTGGAGAACCACGCCTGCAACTACAAGTGCGCGGGTCTTTGGAAGGTCTACGGAGACGAGCGTCAGGCACAGCGGCTGTTTGACCGGTTCAAGCGCTGCACGGACACATATTACAGACTCTGGCAGGCCGGTGCCACCATTGAGCAGCTGGCTGTGGCGGGGTAAAAGAAAGGAAACGAATACCATGAAAAAGACTGCTGTTATCTACTGGAGCGGCACCGGCAACACCGAGGCCATGGCCAACGCCGTGCTGGAGGGTATGAAGTCCGCCGGCGCGGATGCCGCCCTGCTGACCGTCGATCAGGTGAACACCGCCGATCTGGGCAACTACGCCGCCATCGCCTTCGGCTGCCCGGCTATGGGCAGCGAGGTGCTGGAGGAGATGGAGTTCCAGCCCATGTTCGACGCCTGCAAGAACTGCCTGGGCGGCAAGGCCGTGGCTCTGTTCGGCTCCTACGGCTGGGGCGACGGCGAGTGGATGCGCTCCTGGGAAAAGGACTGCGCCGATGCGGGCATCAATCTGGTCTGCGACAGCGTCACCTGCTGCGAGGCTCCCGACGATGCCGCGCTGGACGCGCTGCGCGCCATGGGCAAGACGCTGGCGGAATGACCGCCGTTACGTTCCTGCGCCGCCGCCTGCGGCAGCGCGGGCAGACGCTGCTGCCGCTGCTGGCCGTACTCTCCGCGGCCGCTGCGCTGAGCAATTGAGCAGATGAAAAAGCGCCCCGACGGGGCGCTTTTCAGACTGTCAAAAAACCTGCCCGGTTACAAGTATCGGAGGGAAGGATAGCGTGAAAGGGAACCGTCAGGGTTCCCTTTCGCGTTCAATCACCCGCCGCAGCGACCAAAATCGCAAAATAAAATACTGTTTTTTATTTTGCGATTTTGCCTCAGCTTGTCAAAAAAGTCCGTTCGGACTTTTTTGACAAGCTGAGCGCCCCGACGGGGCGCTTTTTTTACAGCCATTTCTTATGCCGGAAGAACCACAGCAGCCCCGCCACCAGCAATACACTGGCGGCGATGATGGCGGGATAGCCCCACTCCGACTGCAATTCAGGCATGTTCACAAAGTTCATGCCGAACCAGCCGGTGATCAGCGTCAGCGGCAGAAACAGCACCGTCACGATGGTGAACACCCGCATCAGGTCGTTCTGCTGGATGGCCAGCTGGCTCTGATAGGCCTCCCGCAGCTGCGCCACCAGCTCCTGCAGGGAGCAGACCTTTTGCAGATAGCGATCCGTCCGGCGTCCCAGCACGGTCATCCGTCCCAATATATCCTCCCGCAGCAGGCCGTTGTCGTTGTCGCCCATCTCGTCGAAGATGGCGTCCAGCTGCTCGTAATACCGCTTCAGCCGCAGCAGCTCCCGCCGCCACGCGGCGATGCGCCGGGGCGCATCGTCCCTGGCGCGTCCCTCCAGTATGATGCCCTCGCCCTCGTTGATCTTGGCCTCCAGCTTCTCCAGATATGCCATGTCCCCCTTGAACAGCCCGGCGAAGAACCGGTACAGCAGCTGCTGGTTGTCCGTGACGCCGCCGGCGTTCAGCTCCTGCACCGCGCCGCGGACATACTGCGCCGCCGCCTCGTCCCGGCAGAAGAAAAACAGATCCTCCTGATCCAGATACACCAGCACCTTTTCGCTCTTGCCGCCCTTACGCACATCGTACCAGTCAAAGGCCAGCAGGTCGAAATGCTCCAGCGCCTCAAAGCTCTCCGTCTGGCGCTCGCCCACATACTGAAACACGGCGGGATCCATCTTGTCCGCCACCTGCGCCATATCCTTCCACAGAAGCACCGCCTGCATAACGCCACCGTCCTTTCTCCCGCAGTATAGCCTACTTCCGCCCGTCCGTCAAGTTGACTTTCCGTCCCCGCACTGGTACAATAAGGGCAGCAAGACACCATTCTGAACAAAGGAAGTGGTTTTATGCAGTTGACACCGCAGCAGCAGGCGCTGCTGGACGGCGCGCAGGGCGAGACGATGGCCAAGGTGGTCAAAACACTGGTCATGTACGGCGACACCTTCGGCGCGCAGCGCATGGTGCCCGTCACCAGTGAGTACGGCCACACCGTCATCTCCTTCGGTCTGGCGGTGATGAAGCCGGTCTACGACCTGTACGACCGTCTCATCGAGGCCGGACTGACCAGCGGCCAGAAATTCACCGCCGATCCCCGTCCGCTGGACAAAAACGTGCCCACCAGCCTGCTGGAGGACATCGTGTTCCGCAAGATCATGTACACCCAGCAGGCGCGCTACGAGGAGCAGCTCCGCAAGCTGGGCATCACCGCCGACAACGGCTACACCTGCACCTGCTATCTGGAGCAGGTGGGCAACCAGCCCAGAAAGGGCGATATCCTCAGCTGGGCGGAATCCTCCGCCGTGGTGTACGCCAACAGCGTGCTGGGTGCCCGCTGCAACCGCAACAGCGGCATGCTGGAGCTGATGGGCAGCATCGCCGGCTTCGTGCCGGAGTTCGGCCTGCTGACCGACGAGGGGCGCAAGGCCCACTGGCTCATCGAGGTGAAGTGCCAGAGCCGTCCGGAGCCGCAGCTTCTGGGCTCGGCCATCGGCATGAAGGTCATGGAGGACGTGCCCTACGTCCGGGGTCTGGACACATGGCTGGGCACGGAGCTGAACGACGAGAACCGCGCCTATCTGAAGGATTTCGGCGCGGCCACCGCCAGCAACGGCGCCGTGGGACTGTATCACATCGAGAATCTGACGCCCGAGGCCAGAGAGCAGGGTGAAGCCCTGCTGCACGAGGGCTACCAGACCTATGTGATCGACGACGCGGAGCTGGAACGGGTGAAGCGCAGCTACCCCGTGATCTGGAAGGATCCCGCCGCACGGCCAGAGCTGTGCTTCGTGGGCTGTCCCCATCTGACGCTGGAGCAGCTGCACCAATGGACGGAAAAGCTGCACGACGCTCTGCGGCAGCAGAACCGCCTGCAGGTGGCGGTGCCCACGGTGTTCACCGCCGCGCCCGCCGTGCTGGACGCCTTCAAGGACACCGTGGAGGGCTACAAGCTGCAAAGCATGGGCGTAATCCTCAGCTACATCTGCCCGCTGATGTACATGAACAACCCCCTGTGCAAGAAGAAGGCGGTCATCACCAATTCCAACAAGCTGCGCACCTATACCAGCGCCCGGTACTACACGGACGCGGAGATACTGGACATCCTGTCGGGAAAGGAGGGGCGCTGATATGAAGCAGTTCAAGGGTCGTGTCGTCGTCCCCGGCACCTGCGCCGCAGAGGCTCTGGTGAGCCACGGCGGGTTCAACACGCTGGCCAGCTACCAGATGGCCATGATGTTCGGCGACAAGCAGGTGAAGTGCGGCGACCAGAATAACACCGACCTCTACAAAAAGCCCATGATCGGCAAGGCGCTGTGCCTGCCCCAGACCATCGGCTCCACCACCGGCGGCATGGTGCTGTTCACGGTGTGCTCCCACGGCAAGCAGCCCGCCTGCATGCTGTTCTCCCTGCCCATCGACTCGCTGGCCGCCTCCGGCGCCATCCTGGGCGACGTGTGGACGGACAGCAAAATGCCCGTGGTGGACTCGCTGGGCGATGAGTTTTTGCAGTATGTACAGACGGGTATGACCGTCACCGTGGGCGAGGACGGCGTTGTGACAGTGGAGGAGTAAAATGGACGATATTTACAGCAAGAAGCCGGAGGAGTGTGCCTACTCCTTCACCCAGCACCGGGCGTGCGAGTTTTTTCCCTGCCATAAGACGAACCATCCGGAGGACTTCAACTGCCTGTTCTGCTACTGCCCGCTGTATACGCTGGGCAGCAAATGCGGCGGCAATTTCAGGTATCTGGAAAACGGCGTCAAGGACTGCTCCGACTGCCTGCTGCCCCATGGCCGCGGCAGCTACAGCTACATCATATCCAAGTACCCGGAGCTGATGGAGCTGGCGAAGAAGAACCGGTAAGGACGAATATGTATACGAAAAAACCGCGCCCAAAGGCCGCCTGACACAAGAAAACACACGGGTTTGCCTGTGTCTATCCGGCTGAAATCGACCGAAAAAACGCCCGCATGCGTCAGCATGCGGGCGTTTTTGCAGCCAATTTCAGTTCGAATTTACTTTGGCAAAACTGCTTCGCACCGAAAAAGAGCGCAGCTTTTTCATTGCACGATTCTTGCCCCGCTGTAGGGGCGGACGACTCTGTCCGCCCCGTGTGACCGCACATTTCCCGCCGGGGCGATGTGGGCATCGCCCCCAACGAATCCATCCACCGGTAATGCGTTGTAGGGGACGGCGTCCCCGACGTCCCGCCCAGCGCGAAGCGCTGTCATTCCGAGCCAGTGACCGTGTCACTGGCGTGGGAATCCGTTTCCTCCGCCCTACTGCGCGGCCTTTGCCGTGATGACCTCCGCCAGTCCGTGGCCGAACAGCTGCGCGGCCTTCAGAGCCTCGTCCAGCGAGTTGCCCGCCGCGCCGACCTCCACCAGCAGGCTGCCGGTGGTGAAATACTCGTTATAGTCCGAATTCCGCAGCGTCAGCGGCCGCATGAGGGTGGGGTGGCTCTCCGTCAGGTGCTGCTGCACCGCCACGGCGAACTTCAGATTCTCCTGCCAGCCCTCCCAGCTGCTGCCCATCACAAGGCTCACCTGCGCGCAGTCGGGATCCTCCCGCGTCACCACCTTGTACTGGTGCCCGGCCTTGTCCTCCAGCGCGTCCCGGTGAACGTCCAGAATGAACCGGATGCCGGGGTATTTTGCCATGTATTCCTCAATGGCGTCCTCCGCCCGGTAGTACGCGCCGTTGTACTCCGGATCGTCATACAGTGCCCGGTCGTGCAGCACGGACAGACCGTAGCCCGACAGCACTCTGGCCAGCTCGTCGCCCACCCGGATGACGCTGACGGAGGCATCCGCCGTGCGGAAGGAGCCGGTGTCCACGTATTCCTCCCCGGCGGGCATGGTATACGCCTCGCTGCCGTGGGTGTGAAGTATAAGCACTTGCGGGGACTCGTCGCCGGGCGCGGCGGCAAATGTGCCGTCAAACCGTATGCCGTCCAGCGTCTGGCGGGAGGCGTTTTTGATGAACACATCCCCCACGCGGATATAGCCGTTCTCGTCCGTCACCACCACCGACAGCGGCGGCGACGGCTCGGCGGTGTCGCCGTTCGGCTGCGGCTCGTCCTGCGCGGCTGACTCGTCCGGCGGGGCGGGAGCCTCCGCCTTTTCCGGGGAAACGGCCTGCATCCGGCTGATCTCCTCCTGCGCGGCCAGCAGCTGCGGGGACTGTCCCAGCGCCAGCAGCGCCGGCAGGGGGAGGGAGTCTGTGGGCAGCAGGTCGGCCAGCTCCCATTGGAGCAGGCAGCGCGCCAGCTCGCTTTGCCGCACCGCTGCCGCCGCCGATGCCAGATCGTCGCTTCCGGCGCACACCGCCGCCAGCCACAGCACCGCCGCAGCCGCCACCGACGCCGCGCCCTGCCGCCAGCGATTCTTTTTCATACGTTCACCGCCTTTCAGACAAGCCTATGCGGGGCGGATAGAAAAAAGTACAGTAAATCCGGGAGCGGACGCTCCCGGATTTACTGTAAGGCAAATTCACTTTACTGACGTTGATATATCAGGAAAATCGAACATATCCCACGGTGCTATGGCGGGCGGACGCAGGTCGAAGGTCATGGGCGCGCCGGACTCCGGGTGGCAGAAGGAAAGATGACACGACCACAGGGCGATGGGGGACACGGGATCGCCCGCCAGACCGTAGCGCCGGTCGCCCACCAGCGGCAGGCCGCGGGAGGAAAACTGCACGCGGATCTGGTGCGTCCGCCCGGTGAGCAGTTGTACCCGAACCAGCGTCAGACCGGCGCGGCTGTCCAGCACCCGGTAGCGCAGGCGAGCCTCCTGAACGCCCTTTTCCCTTGTGGTGACAACGTGTGTCAAGCGTGTTTCCTTGTCACGTGCCAGCAGGTCGGTGAGGGTGCCCTCCCGCTCCGGCGGGGCGCCGCGCAGCACCGCCAGATAGTGCTTTTCGAAGGTGCCCTCCCGTATCTGGCGGGACAGGTCGCCGGCGGCGTAGGCGCTGCGGGCAAACACCATCAGGCCGGACACCGGGGCGTCCAGCCGATGGACGGTGCGGATGCATTCGGTGTGCAGCTCCTGCCGCAGAAGGGCGGGCATGCCGCCCGGCTCATCGGTGGAGAGGACGCCGGAGGGCTTCACCGCCACCACGATGCGCCTGTCCTGAAAGAGAATATCCATGTTGAAATTCCTTTAATTTTAAACTTGAATATATGTTATACATATCATTATATATCAACTTTTCGCCGGCTGCAAGAAAAGCTCTTGACAAGAGTGGTCTAATCAGTTAGACTATACGCAAGAGGTCTAATCTGTTCGACCTGAAAAGGAGGGATGACCATGGACACACCGAAGATATTCGACAGCGAGCTGCGCTTTTGCGAGATCCTCTGGCAGCACGAGCCGGTGAAGAGCAGCGAGCTGGTGCGGCTGTGCGCCGACGAGCTGGGGTGGAAAAAATCCACCACCTACACCGTCATCAAGCGGCTGACGGAGCGGGGCGTGGTGCACACGGAGAACGCTGTCGTCACGGCGCTGGTGGGGCGGCAGGATGTGCAGAATGCCGAGAGCCGCGCCTTTGTGGACAAGAACTTTCATGGGAGCCTGCCGGCGTTCCTGTCGGCGTTTATCGGAAACAAGCAGCTGACCCAGCAGGAGGCGGACGAGCTGCGGCGGATGATCGACAAGTTCGAGGAGGAGCACCATGGATAAGCTGTTCGACACGGTATTGGAGCTTTCGTGGCAGGCCGGGCTGATCGCGCTGGCGGTGATGGCGGTGCGGCTGGTGCTGCGGAAAAAGGCGTCCCGCCGGGCACTGTGCATGCTGTGGGCGCTGGTGGCACTGCGGCTGCTGCTGCCGGTGAGCCTGACGGTGGAAAGCCCGGTGAGCTTACAGGCGGAGGAAGCGCCGGTGAGCCGGGCGTACCATGCCATGCAGGAGGCGAGGACAAGCGTCCCGGAGGAGGCGGCTCCCGCGCCTGCGGAATCCTCCGGCGCCGCCGCTGCGGTCGTACCGGCGGAACCGGCGGCGGAGCCGGTGACGCTGCGGACGTTCGCCCGGTGGCTGCCGTGGATATGGGTCATCGGCATGGGCTGCATGGCGGCGTATATGCTGCTGAGCTTTATCTGGATGCGGCTGACGCTGCGGAGGGCGGAGCACATTCAGGACAACGTGTACCGCTGCACCCAGTGGAGCACGCCCTTTGTGCTGGGCATTATCGCGCCGTGCATCTATGTGCCGGAGAGCGTGTCGGAGGAGGATCTGCCCCAGGTGCTGGCCCACGAGCGGTGCCACATCCGGCGGTGGGATCATGTGGTGAAGCCCTTTGCGTTCCTGCTGCTGGCGGTGAACTGGTTCAACCCGGTGCTGTGGGCGGCCTATGTCCTGCTGGGGCGGGACATGGAGAACGCCTGTGACGAGATGGCGCTGAAAAACGCAGATGCGGCGCAGCGGGCGGCCTATTCCCGGGCGCTGGTGTCCTGCGCCGCTCAGCCGAAAATGGCGGCGGTGTGCCCGCTGGCCTTCGGCGAGGTGGCGGTAAAGGAAAGAGTGAAGAACGTGCTGGGCTATAAGAAGCCGGCGATATGGGCGGCGGTCATACTGGCCGCCGCGGCGGTGGTCATCGGCGTGTGCCTGCTGACGAAGCCCAGCTACAAGAACGTGGGGACGCTGGACGCGGAGAAGCTGTTCGCCCTGCGGACGCCCTACGTGGACAACAACTCTGCCGTGGGCGCGATATTGGACGCGCTGGGGTTCCGGGAGCTGGGCAGCAGCGGCGCGGACTACGGCTATGCCGTGCCTCTGAGCACGGATAGGGAACCCATGGGCATCACGGTGCTGTATACCTACGAGGGAGCGGTGCCGCAGAGGAGCGAGGAGCGCTATCGGCAGATCGCCATGCGGGGTTATATCGCGTTGGCGCTGATCGACAACGCGGAGTGGTTCTCGTGGCAGGAGCATGGCGCTGACGGAACATCAAATAAAGACGGCGATTCACTGTACCCGATCGTTTACCCCGGATATCCGGATACGGCGCGGGAGAGCGCGGAGGGCTTGCAGGCGTATATCAACATGTTACAGGAGTGGATGAAGGACGGCATTATGCTCTATGCGCGCGCAGCCGGCGAACAGGACAGGTGGGCGTGGAACGCGGATTTTCCGGACGCCAGTGATGAGATCACCCCATGGCCCACCCTCACGGAAAACGACCCGTGCAGCGTCCGGGCGGAGGATTACGGCATCGTCTACAACGACACGCTGCCGGACTGGGATACGTGTGCGCTGAGCTATCTGTGCGCCTACTATCTGAACGCGGACGGGGCGTATGCCGAGGGCGCCATGGACGTGCTGGCGCAGCGGTATAGCCAGCTGCCGCAGCAGGTGCGGAGGTATATCTGGACTCTGTCCGGGCAGGCCGACCCCCGTGGGAACGGCGACGCGGCGGAGGCGCTGCTGGCGGATATTTCCTGGTACATAACGTCCCAACTGACCGGCGGGATGCCGGTGACCGTCAGCTACGAGAAGGATCAGCTGAGCATTGCCGTGACGCAGGTCTATTCCGTGGTGTACCGCACGGTGAAGTACGACGAGAATTACAGCGAGGACATCCCGGTGTATAAGGTGGGCAGCGGAGCGCAGCTGTCCGTGATAAAGGGCGAGGGGTGGACGCTGTACGGACGGTATAGCAGCGAGAATGTGTCGCTGCACGACGGCGATGTGATCGATCTGACGGAGCAGTACGTGGGTCTGGGCATGGATGGGCAGTACGCTGTACGGTTCCAGTACCGGAGCGCGGCGGAAACGGCGGAGCTGGAGGTCTATCAGATCACGTGGGAGACGGGCGGTTCCGCCAAGCAGGTCGTGCCGCTGACGGAGGAGCAGGTGCAGGCCATCCAGTCGGAGAAGGGACTGGTGCAGCCGGAGTGGCATCAGGTCTGCGCCGAGCTGCACCGCAGCGGCGAGGACGATGTCCGCTATTGGGGCACTGCCGATTACCCCGTGCCGCCCACGGTGCTGAAAATACTGACGGAGCAGTGCGGCTATACCTTCGTGACGCCGGAGGATTTCCGGGGCAATATGACTTCCGCCAAGCTGGAGTTCTACGGCGGCGAGACGTACACCGCCGCCAAGGCCGACCTGCCCGCCCTGCAGAAGATGCTGACCAACGCCAGAGCCTACGGCGGCGCGTCCTCTTGTGGGTTTGGCGCCAAGCTGACGGTGACGTTCGACGACGGGCGGACAGTGTCGGTGCTGAAGGGGACGGACAGCTGCGCCAGCTTTACGTTCGGCTCGTGGAACTCCGCCATGGTGTCCGACAGCGAGAACCGGCAGTTCTGGCAGATATTCGGCGTGCCCTTTGAGGGATGAATACAGCAGAAAAGCCGCCCCGATGGGGTGGCTTTTTCGCGTGGTCGGAGCTGCGGGACGTCGAGGACGCCGTCCCCTACGGGCGGACAGGGGCGTCCGCCCCTACACAGTGCAAGGACCCCCCCCTGTAGGGCGGGACCCATGTGTCCCGCCGCGGGATGCGCGTTGACCCCGGCGGGGCACACGGGCCCCGCCCTACGGGATAGCAGCGCTTCGCGCTGTTCGGGCGGATGTGGACATCCACCCCTACGAATGATGCGGGCGTCAGGCGTGGTAGAAGCGCTTGGCGCAGAAGTCGCGCTGGACGCGCACCTTGCCGGTGTCGGTGAGCCAGTCGGTGAAGTTGACGAAGTTGCGCTCCACGATGCTGAATTTCAGCTCCTGCCGGGTGCGGATGTTTTCCCGCTGACAGAAGGCGTATATCCAGTCGGAAAAGGTCATGCCGTCGGTGAGGTCGTCCAGCAGCTCCCGCTCCTTGCGGTGGATGAAGGCGATGTTGCTGTCGATGAGAGCAGACAGCTCCGCGCGGTCGGTGACGACCTGCTTGTGGGCGATGATATAGGCGGGGTAGTCCGTGGCGCGGAGGGCGGCCTTGCTGTCCAGATCTTTGGCGATGAACATGCTGGTGGGCAGCTTGGCCGCGTCGATCTCGTGCTGGTCGATGAGGCAGTCACCCACATAGGCCGCACCGTCGGGGGTGACGAAGCCGATGTGTCCGGCGGAGTGGCCGGGGAGGGAGAGGACGCCGAAGCGCGCGCCGTCGATGTCGATGTGGTCGTCCTGGGGGAAGATCACGCGGTCGGCGGTGAAGCACTCCTCTAAGAATATCTCGCGGCTCTTGCCGTAGGTCAGCGCCACATAGTTGGCGCGGTAGCTGTCGGGGTTCACGGAGATGCCGGCCTCGATGAGGGAGATGGCGGCGGGCGCGCCATAGCGCTGCTGGAGATAGCGGACGTTGCCGGTGTGGTCGAAGTGGGCGTGGGAGCAGAGAATGGCGCGCAGACGCCAGCCCTGCCCGTCGATGAGCGCGGTCAGGCCGGCTCTGTCCAGCTTGGCGTAGCCGGTGTCGATGAGCACCACATCCCGGTCAGTGAGCTTATAGACGGGCAGCAGGGCGGTGGCGGCCACCGCCGCCCAGGTGTTGCCCAGAACGTGCAGAAGTTCCATGGATATCAGCCTCCTGTGGCTATTTTTTATCTATCATACTACATGTGGGAAGAAAATACAAAAAAATTTGTTTTCCCTCTATGCAAAACGGGAGAAATAAGGTAAAATACCGGATAGAAAATAAGGGAGGCACAGCGATGGAGCAACCAATATTCAAGCGGGTGCTGCTGAAGATCAGCGGCGAGGCGCTGGCGGGCGACAAGCACTTCGGACTGGATTTCCAGGTCATGGGACGCGTGGCGGACGTCATCAAGAGATGCGTGGACATGGGCGTGCAGGTGGGCATCGTCATCGGCGGCGGCAACTTCTGGCGCGGCGTGAAGGACGGCGAGGGCTATATCGAGCGCACCCGCGCCGACCACATGGGCATGCTGGCCACGGCTATGAACTGCATGGCCATGGCGGACGTGCTGGAGCAGAAGGGCGTGGACGTCCGGGTGCAGACGGCGCTGGAGATCCGCGCGGTGGCGGAGCCGTACATCCGCGCCAGAGCCATCCGGCATCTGGAAAAGGGACGCGTGGTCATCTTCGGCTGCGGCATCGGCTGCCCGTTCTTCTCCACCGATACGGCGGCGGTGCTGCGGGCGGCGGAGATCGGCGCGGACGTGATCCTGCTGGCCAAGAACATCGACGGCGTGTACGACAGCGACCCGGCCAAGAACGCCGATGCCGTGAAATTCGACAGCATTACCTATGACGAGGTGCTCAAGCGCCATCTGGCGGTGATGGATTCCACCGCCACCAGCCTGTCCATGGACAACCATATCCCGGTGCTGGTGTTTGCCCTGAAAGACCCGGAGAATATCATCCGCGCCCTGCGCGGCGAAAAAATCGGAACGATCGTGAAGGAGGACTGACCCCATGTTGAAGGACGAGTACAAGGTTTACGAGGAAAAAATGAAGAAGAGCATCGAAGCCGTGATGAGCGATTTCGACACCGTGCGTGCCGGCCGCGCCAACGCTTCCGTGCTCAACCGCATCAGCGTGGACTACTACGGAACCCCCACGCCCATCCAGCAGATCGCGTCTATCGGCTCTCCCGACCCGCGGACGCTGGTCATCACCCCCTGGGACGCCAGTATCCTCAAGGGGATCGAGAAGGCCATTCAGGAGTCCGATCTGGGCATCAATCCCCAGAACGACGGCAAGTGCATCCGTCTGGGCTTCCCCCAGCTGACGGAGGAGCGCCGTAAGGAGCTGGTGAAGCTGATCCACAAGTACGCCGAGGGCGGCAAGGTGGCCGTGCGCAACATCCGCCGCGACGCGCTGGAGAACTTCAAGAAGCAGCAGAAGGCCTCTGAGATCACCGAGGACGAGCTGAAGATGGCCGAGAAGGATCTGCAGAAGATGACCGACGACAGCTGCAAGGAGATCGACAAGATCCTGGACAACAAGGAAAAGGAACTGATGTCTGTTTAATGGGACTGTTTACGAAGAAAACGCCCCATACGGCGGGGGAGGTGGACAGGAGCCGCCTTCCCCGCCATATCGCTGTTATTATGGACGGCAACGGCCGCTGGGCGAAAAAACGCGGCCTGCCCCGCACGGCGGGGCACAAGGTGGGCGCGGAGGTGTTCCGCGACATCGCCACCTATTGCAAGGAGTTGGGCGTGGAATACCTGACGGTGTACGCTTTCTCCACGGAGAACTGGAAACGGCCCGCCGACGAGGTGAGCACCATCATGGGGCTTTTGGAGCAGTATCTCCATGAGGCCATCGACACCATGGAGAGGGATCACATCCGGCTGCGGTTCTTCGGGGACATGAGCGCACTGTCGCCGGAGCTGCAGGCGCTGGCGCACCGGACGGACGATATCTCCGCCCATTATGACGGCTTTCAGGCCAATATCTGCCTGAACTACGGAGGACGGGCGGAGCTGCTGCGGGCGGCGCAGCGCTGCGCGGAGCGGGGTCTGGACTGGACGGAGGAGAATCTCTCCGCCAACATGTACTCCGCCGGTATCCCCGACCCGGAGCTGGTCATACGACCCGGCGGGGAGATGCGGCTTTCCAACTTCCTGCTGTGGCAGTGCGCGTACAGCGAGCTGTATTTCTGCGACACGCTGTGGCCGGATTTTACCCGGCAGGAGCTGGATAAGGCCATTATCGACTATCAGCGGCGGGACCGGCGGTTCGGCGGCGTGAAATGAGGTGACGACCATGAAACAGAGAATATTGGTGGCGGTCGTGGGTGTGCCGGCGCTGATCGGCGTGCTGTGCTTTGCCCCGGATTGGGCCACGGCGGTGCTGGTGGCGGCGCTGTGCGTCATCGGGTGCCACGAGTTTATGGGCGCCGCCGCCCCGGAGAAGGCGGCGCACTGGTGGGGACTGGCGGCTACGCTGTCGGTGTTCACGGTGTTCACGGTGTATTTCAGCGGCGGCGCGTTCGCCGGGAGCACCGTGCAGAAGATCATGACATGGCTGCTGGCGGCGCTGATCGTGGTGATGTTCATCGCGGCGGTGCAGGCCTACGGCAAGGACGACGAGCTGGATTTCCCGGACATCAGCGCCATGGCGGTGTCGGGACTGGTGATACCGCTGGCGCTGGGGTGTCTGGTGCGGCTGCGGATGTTGGAATACGGCGCGGGGCTGGTGCTGATCCCGCTGGTGTCCGCGTTTATGAGCGACTCGCTGGCGCTGTTCGGCGGGATGCTGTTCGGAAAGACGAAGCTGGCGCCCAGGGTCAGCCCCAAAAAGACCCGCGAGGGCGCGGTGAGCGGTCTGGTGGGCGGCATGGTGGGCATGATCCTGTTCCGCATCGTCTTCTTCCTGTGCACGGAGGTGCAGCTGCACATCGGCTGGTGCGTGGCGCTGGGCTTCGTGGGCGCGGTGATGGGTCAGCTGGGCGACCTGAGCTTTTCCTGCGTAAAGCGGCAGTGCGGCATCAAGGATTACGGGCGGCTGCTGCCGGGACACGGCGGCGTGCTGGATCGGTTCGACAGCGTGATCTTTGCCGCGCCGGTGACGTGGATGCTGGTGAACACGGCGACACTGTATTGAGGGAATACATAATGACGAAAACCATCGCCCTGCTGGGCGCCACCGGCTCCATCGGACGGCAGACCCTTGAGGTGGCGCGGGAGCTGGGTATATCCGTGGCGGCGCTGACCGCCCACACACAGATAGACCTGTTAGAGCAGCAGGCGCGGCAGTTCATGCCGCGCCTTGCGGTGCTGTATGACCCCGACGCGGCGCGGGAGCTGGAAGGGCGGCTGCGGGGCACCGGTATCGAGGTGCTGGCCGGGGAGGAGGGGCTGCTGGCGGCGGCCTCGCTGGACGAGGCGGACACGGTGGTGACCGCCGTGATGGGCAGCGTGGGGCTGCGTCCAACGCTGGCGGCCATCGAAAAGGGTAAACGCATCGCGCTGGCCAACAAGGAGACACTGGTGTGCGCCGGGGAGCTGGTGATGGACGCGGCGGAGAGATACGGCGCGGAGATCGTACCGGTGGACTCGGAGCACAGCGCGGTGTTCCAGTGCTTACAGGGGTGCCGGGATCGCCGGGAGGTGCGGCGCATCCTGCTGACCTGCTCGGGAGGGCCGTTTTACGGTAAGACCTTCGGGGAGCTGGAGGGTATGACGGCGGCGGACGCCCTGCGCCATCCCAACTGGCACATGGGGCCGAAGATCACGGTGGACTCCGCCACGCTGATGAACAAGGGGCTGGAGATCATCGAGGCCATGCGGCTGTACCGACTGCCGGTGGAGCAGGTGCAGGCGGTGATCCACCGGCAGAGCATCGTCCATTCGCTGGTGGAGTTCCGGGACGGGGCGCTGCTGGCGCAGCTGGGCACGCCGGACATGAAGCTGCCCATCCGCTACGCCATGACCTATCCCCACCGGGCGGAAAGCCCGGACGCGCCGCTGGATCTGCTGACGTGCGGGGCGCTGACCTTCGACCGGCCGGACGAGGAGGCGTTTCCCTGTCTGCGGCTGGCGCGGGAGGCGGCTGCCGTGGGCGGCACGGCCTGCGCCATACTCAACGGCGCCAACGAAGCGGCGGTGGGATTGTTTTTGCAGGGGAAGCTGGGCTTCAACGACATCCCCCGGCGGGTGGAACGGGCGCTGGAGCGCATGGCGGTGCAATATCAGCCAAGCCTTGCGGATATACTGGAGGCAGACAGGGCGGCGCGGCGCGCCGTGCTGTGACATCCGGAAAAGGAGCTTGCATACATGATCGTGTATATCATAGCGGCGCTGCTGGTGTTCGGCGTACTGATCGCCGTACACGAGCTGGGTCACTTTCTGGCGGCCAAGGCCTGCGGCGTGCGGGTCAATGAGTTCGCCATCGGCATGGGGCCGACACTGTGGAAAAAGCAGAAGGGCGAGACGCTGTACTCCCTGCGGGCGTTCCCGGTGGGCGGCTTCTGCGCCATGGAGGGCGAGGAGGAGGAATCCGACGACCCGGCGGCGCTGAGCAACCAGGGCTTCTGGCAGAAGCTCATTATTTTCGCGGCGGGCGCGGCCATGAACTTTCTGGCGGGGCTGGTCATCATTTTCTGCCTGTACGCGCCGGCACAGGGGTTCTATCAGCCGGTGATCTCCAGCTTTGCTGACGGCTGCCCGCTGGAGAGCGCCGGGGGCTTGCAGACCGGCGATAGGATCGTGGCCATCGACGGCGAGCGGGTGTATGTGTACAGCGACATCAACCTGCTGTTCAGCCTGAACAAGACCGGGGTATTCGACCTGACGGTGGAGCGGGACGGACAGAAGGTGCAGCTGAAGGACTTTGCCATGGAGCGGCAGACGTACACCGACCAGAGCGGGAACGAGTACAGCGGCTACGGCATCTATTTCGGCGCGAAGGCGGCTACCTTCGGCGACAAGCTGGCGTATACATGGAACAACGCCGTGGATTTCGTGCGGATGGTGCGGCTGAGCTTACAGATGCTGCTGAGCGGGCAGGCGGGGCTGCGGGATCTCAGCGGCCCGGTGGGTATCGTGTCCACCATGGTGCAGGTGGGCGAGCAGGCGGAGACGACCCGGGCGGCGGTGGAGAACATCGCCTATATCGCGGCGCTGATCGCGGTGAATCTGGCGGTGATGAACCTGCTGCCGCTGCCGGCGCTGGACGGCGGACGGATATTCTTCCTGTTCGTCAACGCAGTGGCCATGCTGCTGTTCAAAAAGCAGATACCGGCCAAGTATGAGAACTATATCCACTTTGCGGGGCTGATCCTGCTGCTGGCGCTGATGGTGGTGCTGGTGTTCAGCGACGTGGGGAAGCTCATCAAATAACAGGAGGCGAAGGACTGTGACAAGAAGGATCCAGGTGGGCGCGGTGCCGGTGGGCGGCGGCGCGCCGGTGAGCATACAGTCCATGTGCAATACGGCTACCGAGGACGTGGAGGCCACCGTGCAGCAGATACGCCGGCTGGAGCAGGCGGGCTGCGACATCGTGCGGGTGGCGGTGCCCACGGAGGAGGCGGCGCGGGCGATACCGGCCATCAAGCGGGGCATACGCATCCCGCTGGTGGCGGACATCCATTTTGACTACAAGCTGGCGCTGCTGTGCATTGACGGCGGCGTGGACAAGATACGCATCAATCCGGGCAACATCGGGTCGAAGGAGCGGGTGCGCGCCGTGGCGGACGGCTGCCGGGAGCGGGGCATCCCCATCCGGGTGGGCGTCAACGGCGGGTCGCTGGAAAAGGATCTTTTGCGGAAGTACGGCGGCGTCACCGCCGAGGCGCTGGCGGAGAGCGCGCTGGGGCATGTGCGCCTGCTGGAGGACTGCGGGTTCGGGGATATATGCATCTCCGTGAAGTGCTCCCGCGTGCCGGTGAACATGGCTGCCTATGAGCTGCTGCACGAGCGGGTGGACTATCCGCTGCATCTGGGCGTGACCGAGGCGGGAACGCCGGAGATGGGCGTGCTGAAATCCGCCATCGGCATCGGCGGGCTTTTATGCCGGGGCATCGGAGATACGCTGCGGGTGAGCCTCACCGCCGACCCGGTGGAGGAGGTCACGGCGGCGAAGAAGATATTGCAGGCGGCGGGCATACGGCGGACGGAGCCGGATCTGATCGCCTGCCCCACCTGCGGGCGGACGCAGTACGACATGCTGCCCATCGCCCGGGAGGTGGAGCAGCGGCTGAAGGACTGCCATAAGCCCATTACCGTGGCGGTGATGGGGTGCGTGGTCAACGGCCCCGGCGAGGCCGCCGCCGCGGACGTGGGCATTGCCGGAGGCCGCGGCGAGGGACTGCTGTTCGCCAAGGGCAAGATCCTGCGGAAGGTGCCGCAGGAGCAGCTGGTGGACGAGCTGTTCCGGGAGATCGAGAAGCTGTAATGGGCGATAGGGGATAGACATGGCGGAAAAAGTACCGTTTTTTACATTGTTTGAGAGCTTTCAGGCGCCGCGCCAGCTGCGGCTGCTGCTGCACGACGCCTGCGCCGTCAGCGGTGTGCTGGATCGGGAGGCGCGGACGCTGGAGGTGCAGATCGAGTGCGGCGAGACGCTGCCCCAAGCGGCGCAGGACGCCCTGCAGCAGATGCTGGCGCAGCAGTATGACCTGCGGCGGGTGCTGCTGCACTTCCGGGGGATGAGCGCCCAGAAGGGCGACAGCGGTATGGTATGGGGCAAGCCCTTTACCGGGAAGGTCACGCCCATACGGGAGCTGAATATCAAGATGGGGAATGCCGTTGTGGAGGGGCGCGTGTTCAAGGCGGAGTGCTATGAGACGCGGCGCAAGGGCATGTGGACGCTGAATTTCAACATCACCGATGAGCACGGCTCCGTGGCGGTGCGCAAGGCCATGGACGAGAAGGAGGCCAAGGTGCTGGGCAGCGCCGTCAGCGACGGCATGTGGCTGCGCATACAGGGCAAGGTGGAGCTGACCTACGACGGCAGGGACATCGTGCTGCGGCCGGTGAACATCATGAAGGCCGCCCACCCCGGACGGCAGGACAACGCGCCGGAGAAGCGGGTGGAGCTGCATCTGCATACCCAGATGAGCAGCATGGACGCCCTGACGGACGTGGGCAAGGTGGTGAAGCAGGCGGCGGCATGGGGACACCCGGCCATCGCCATCACCGACCACGGCACGGTGCAGGCGTTCCCCAAGGCGCGGGACGCAGCCAAGGGGAAGATCAAGGTTCTGTACGGCGTGGAGGGGTACTACGTCAACAATCTGGACGACCGGATCGCCGTACACGGCGCGCAGGATCAGGACTTTGACGACGAGATCGTGTGCTTTGACATTGAGACGACGGGTCTGAAGGTGACACGGGAGGCCATCACGGAGATCGGCGCGGTGGTGCTGAAGAACGGAAAGATCACCGAGACGTTCCAGACCTTCGTGAACCCCGGCCGGCGGCTGACGCCGGAGATCATCGGGCTGACGGGCATCACCGACGCCATGCTGGCGGACGCGCCGTCCCTGAAGGAGGCGCTGACGGCCTTTTTGCAGTTCGTGAACGGGCGGGTGCTGGCAGCGCACAACGCGGAGTTCGACATCAGCTTCATCCGCGCCGGGTGCCGGAAGGTGGGGCTGGAATTTGAGCCTACGTACATCGACAGCCTGATACTGGCGCAGAACCTGCTGCCGGAGCTGCACAAATACAAGCTGGACATCGTGGCGGAGCATCTTGACCTGCCCGCCTTCAACCACCACCGGGCGTCGGACGACGCGGGGATGGTGGGCTATATGCTGGTTCCGTTCTTCGAGAAAATGCGGCGGGAGCTGGGTATTTCCCGTTTGCAGGAGATCAACGGGGAGATGGAGAAGCTGCGGCCGCTGGGCGGCGGCAGCCGTCACCCCAAGCACATCATTATTCTGGCCAAGAACAAGCTGGGGCTGAAGCACCTGTATCAGCTGGTGTCCGCGTCCAACCTGAAATACTTCAAGCGCTATCCCATCATACCCAAGACGGAGCTGGTGGCGCACAGGGAGGGACTGATCATCGGCTCGGCCTGCGAAGCGGGCGAGCTGTTCCGGGCGGTGGCGGATCACAAGGACTGGGCGGAGCTGCGGCGCATTGCGTCGTTCTACGACTATCTGGAGATACAGCCCATCTGCAACAATATGTTCATGCTGCGCAACGGCACGGTGCAGTCGGAGGAGGAACTGCGGGAGCTGAACCGCACCATCGTCCGGCTGGGACGGGAGATGGGGAAGCCGGTGTGCGCCACCGGCGACGTGCACTTCCAGGAGCCGGAGGACGAGGTGTACCGGCACATCCTGCTGGCCAGCAAGAAGTTCGCGGACGCGGATGCGCCGCTGCCCATCTACTTCAAGACCACGGAGGAGATGCTGGAGGAGTTCGCCTATCTGGGCGCGGAGGAGGCACACCGGGTGGTCATCGACGACCCGCGCTCCATCGCCGACCGCATCGAGGAGATCGAGCTGCTGCCGCCGGGACGGTTGTTCCCGCCGCGGCTGGAGAACTCCGAGCAGGAGCTGCACGACAAGGTGTGGAACAAGTGCCACGAGCTGTACGGCGACGAGCCGCCCCAGCTGGTGGTGGATCGATTGAACGTGGAACTGAAAAGCATTCTGGGCAAGTACGACGTGGTGTATATGTCCGCCCAGAAGCTGGTGCAGCGGAGTCTGGAGAACGGCTATCTGGTGGGCAGCCGAGGGTCGGTGGGCTCGTCGCTGGTGGCATATATGTCGGGCATCACGGAGGTGAACTCCCTGCCGCCCCACTACCGCTGCCCCCAATGCCGCCACACGGAATTCGTCACCGACGGCAGCTACGGCTGCGGCGCGGACATGCCGGACAAGAATTGCCCGGAGTGCGGGACGAAGTACGTCAAGGACGGGTTCGACATACCCTTCGAGACGTTTCTGGGCTACGGCGGCGGCAAGGTACCCGATATCGACCTGAATTTCTCCGGTGAGTATCAGGCGCGGGCGCACCAGCACGCCATCGAGATGTTCGGCAAGACGCAGGTGTTCCGGGCGGGCACCATCGGTACGCTGGCGGAAAAGACCGCCTTCGGCATGGTGAAGAAGTATCTGGAGGAGCGGGGCGAGAGCGCCGGCAACGCGGAGCTTGACCGGCTGACGCTGGGCTGCGTGGGCGTGCGGCGCACCACGGGACAGCACCCCGGCGGCCTGGTGGTGGTGCCGGACGACATGGACGTGGAGGATTTCACCGCGGTGCAGCACCCGGCGGACGATCCGGACAGCGACACCGTGACCACCCACTTTGAGTACCACTGCATGGAGGACAACCTGCTGAAGCTGGATATGCTGGGGCACGATGACCCCACCATGATCCGGATGCTGGAGGATCTCACCGGCGTCAACGCCCGCGCCATACCGCTGGACGACCCGGATACCATGAGTATTTTCACGTCCTCCAAGGTGCTGGGCTTTGAAAACGACGAGATACTGGGCCCCACCGGGGCGGTGGCTATCCCGGAGTTCAATACCCGGTTCACCCGCGGCATGCTGATGGACACCATGCCCAAGGACTTCAACACGCTGGTGCGGCTGTCCGGCTTTTCCCACGGCACCGACGTGTGGCTGGGCAACGCCCGCGACCTGATCGTGGGCGGCACGGCCAGCGTTCTGGAGACGGTGGGCTGCCGCGACGATATCATGCTGTATCTCATCTCCATGGGGCTTGACCCCAAGATGAGCTTCAAGATCATGGAGGCCGTCCGCAAGGGCAAGGTGAAGAAGGGCGGCTTTCAGGAGGGCTGGGAGGAGGCCATGCGGGAGCATCAGGTGCCGGACTGGTACATCGGCTCGCTGGCCAAGATCGGCTATCTGTTCCCCAAGGCCCACGCCGTGGCCTACGTGATGATGGCCTTCCGCATCGCGTGGTTCAAGGTACACGAGCCGCTGGCGTTCTACGCCACGTTCTTCTCCATCCGAGCCAAGGCCTTCGACGCGGAGTACTGCTGCGCCGGTATGGACGCGGTGAAGCAGAAGATACGGGAGATTGAGAACAACAAGGACGCCACCGACGTGGAGCAGAACCTGCTGGTGACGCTGGAGGTGTGCTACGAGTTCTATCTGCGGGGCTTCCACTTCGACACCATCAGCATCTACGATTCCGACGCCACGCACTTCAAGGTGACGGAGAACGGCCTGCTGCCGCCCTTTGTGACGGTGCGTGGTCTGGGCGAGACGGCGGCGCTGGACACGGTAGAGAAGCGGCAGGGCAAGACGTTCGTCTCCGTGGAGGAGTTTGCCACCACCTGCAACAAGCTCAGTAAGACACACATCGAGCAGCTGAAGGCGCTGGGCGCCTTCGCGGGAATGGCGGATACCAGTCAGGTGGCGCTGTTCTGAGGAAATAAGCCAAAAAAGGAGCACCCGGCGGGTGCTCCTTTTTTGCGCTGCTTGCGTTATTCCGCTTTTTTCTTTTCGGGGAACTGGATCTGCGCCAGGATCACGGCGGCGAACATCACCGCGCAGCCGATGTATTCCCGGACGGACATCTGCTGCTTGAGGATGATGGCGCCGGCGATGACGGCGAACACACTCTCCAGACTCAGCAGGATGGTGACCACCGTGGGATTGGAGCCCTTCTGCGCCAGAATTTGCAGGGTGTAGCCCACGCCGCAGGAGAAGATGCCCACATACAGCAGGGGCAGGATGCAGCCCCAGATGGCGGCGAAGTCCACCTCCTCGAAGAGGAACATGCACACAGTGGAGATAAGGGCCGCGAACAGGAATTGCAGGCAGCTGAGCTTTACGCCGTCCACGGTGGCGGTGAAGTGGTCGATGACAAGGATATGTATGGTGAAGCACACGGCGCAGGCCAGGATCAGCAGGTCGCCGGGGGCGAGGGAGAATTCACCGTTGATGCACAGCAGATACAACGCGATCACGGACAGTGCCACGGCGATCCAGACGGGGAGGCTGACCTTCCGCTTGAAGAACAGGCCGCATACGGGAACCAGCACCACATACAGCGCCGTCAGGAAGCCGGCCTTGCCGCTGTCGGTACCGG
>ERZ827423.1422-NODE-1422-length-23463-cov-9.206297_pt1 | contig 23463 bp, 20 predicted proteins | sample MGYA00519775_ERZ827423 | MGnify/ENA primary metagenome ERZ827423 (study PRJEB31778, sample SAMEA3449296) | human gut metagenome | biome: human gut; feature: human-associated habitat; material: faeces | place: United Kingdom | collected 2010/2012 ...
ACGTTGAGATCGCTGCCGCTACCAGCTACGGCGTCATCAACTCCATCTGGTGGGCTGGCAACGCTGCGGACGGTTCCGGCGTTGCTAAGGCGAATGTCACCTACATGGACGGCACCACCGCTGTGGTCGACCTGAGCAAGATGACCTACTTCGACGATACTGCTTCCGGCGTTGTGGCCCCCAAGATTGCGACCGGTAAGGTCACCCACAGCACCGGCATCCAGAACAAGGTCATGAAGGTTGATGGTGACTACTTCTACGTTGACTCCTACATCAACACCAACGCTGTCTGTGATGTCAACGGTATCCTGAACGGCCACCTCTTCCAGTTCACCACCCAGGCAAACGGCACTCTCGCCGCTGTCGAAGTCGCTACCGGTGTTGACGCCAAGTTCTTCAACGAGAACCTGTTCGTCAGCAAGAACACCCAGTACAACGGCAAAAACCTGATCGTTGACGATGCCACCGTCTTCCTGGTCCGCAACAACACTACCAATCCCTACACCTTCAAGTCCATCGTTGGTCTCGGCAACATCGACAACTATGCTCAGGCTGAGGTCGACTTCGTCGATCTGAACGGTGATAAGGTCGCCGATTACGTCTACGTCATCGCCGATCCCGTTGCCGCCAAGGTCACCAGCCTCTTCTACTATGCCAACGAGCAGGTCTCCTATGACGCCAAGACCGGTGTCTACACCATCCCCGGCTACGTTGACGGCGTGAAGGGCAACATCTACGGCTCCAAGGACGACGCTATCGTCCTCACCCTGCTCAACGCCCTCAGAACCCAGGCTACCAATAAGGTCGCCGGCGGTCTCTTCAAGGTCGCTCTGAGCAACAACTACGTCAAGGATTATGTCGCCATCGCTGCGATCGGCACTGAGTCCTTCACCACCGCTGCCATCACCGCCTTCACCGGCTATCCCATGGCTGCTGCCTACGCCGGCTACACCGTTAAGGTCGACTCCATCGTGGGCGCTGACAAGGACACCTACAAGAACTCTGTCTACACCGACTATGTCGATGGCACCATCACTGGCGACAAGTTCTACACGGTTTCCGGCAACGGCGTTGACGGCCTGACCAAGATGCCTCTGGCTCTCGGCGACGTCACCACGCAGAACGTCATCGTTGTTTACAACGCTGATCCCGCTGGCACCTCCGCCACCCTCAACCGTCTGGCGCTCCAGGTTTACGCTGTGAACAAGGTCGACACCTCCACCAACCCCGATCCTCTCGCTACCTCTTACACCTACACCCTGAACATCGTGAATAAGGACACCGGTGCTGTTCTCCAGTCCTACGCCAAGACTGTTAAGAATCCCGTTGATGGCACCTACACCATCACCCTTAATGGTGCTGCTGCTGAGTTCGGCGTCTCTACCGCCAAGCTCACCGCTTTCGGTCCCGACTCCATCACCCTCACCATCGACAGAACTGTTGGCAAGCTCACTGATTCTGGTGTTCTCAACGCTTACTACGCCAACTAATCATTGACGTAAGCGCAAAAAATCTCTGAATAGAGTTTCAGCCCCCGGCTCTTTTGAGCCGGGGGCTGTTTTTTGTTTTTCTGCGTCTCAGTCCGCGTCGCAGCCGAGCACCACATAATAATATGTTTTGCCCGCCTCATTGAACTGGATGGCGGGCGGGGCGAAATACTGATCCTCTTCCTGCTGGCAGAACCAGCTTACGCTGCTGTTGTCCCATATCGCCGCGTTGCCCCGGTTATTCGAGTTGTAAAACCCGCTGACGCCGCGCAGCGCCCAGTGCTGCGTGTCGCTCTGCTCGCTCACCATCACAAGCAGCGGGTAAAAGCCGCAGTCGATCTTGTTGGGATTTTCCGCGCCGCTCAGACCATTGCCGGCGTAGCTGCCGTATTTGATGCGGCAGATTTTACCGTTTGCGATCGTCTGCGCCAATGCCGTGATGCGCTCCGCCGCCGTGCCGTCGGCCTCGCTGCGCGCGTCGCCCTCAGCCTTGAGCGCCGCGTCGATGCTCGCAAACGCCCCGTTAAAGTCGTCCATCTTGATCTGATCCGCCTTGACCCATTGCGGCAGGTCGAAATTTGTCGTCTTGTCCATGCGCTTTCCCCCAAAATATAATGTTGGAAAAGGCAGCCCACACCCCCCTGCAAACGCGGGAACACTGATGCATGATTTGCCTTTTCATGATACGCCGTATCATGAAGCAGCGTTGCACACAACGCGGCAAAAAGCTGTACCGCCTCCGGTATTAGAATTCACGATACCACAAATTGCCGCGTTTTGTGCAGCGATCGCCGTTGTGCGCGGGAACTTTTTCGGCTATCATACGTCTATAGAAGTATCCGAAAGAAATGAGGAACGAACGATGAAGAAGCTCCTTTCCCTCCTGCTCCCGCTCGCGCTCCTGCTCTCCCTGACCGCCTGCGGCGAAAAAAGCGCAGACGAGGCCGCGCGCCAAACCCCGCCAACACTGACGGTGACAGGCGCAAACGCTTGCAGCGTCACCCTCAAAAGCAGCAGCTACGACTGGACCTACCCCCAGGGCCTACAGAGCATGACCGTCATCGCCTGCGGCGCGCACCCGCTGGACGAAACCTCCCGTGACATCACGCCTGTACTGGAAATGCCCTTTACAGTGTCGGCCGCCTATTTCTACACCGTAACGCTCGATTTCGGCGATAATTCGCCCGATTCCGTCAGTCTCCGCTGCTGGCCGTCCGACGCCTGGGGCAGCACCGGCCTGTCGTCCGAGACCGTGACCGCCCAGCGGCAGGATAACGGCACATTCCGCGCAGAACTGCCGCAAAGCGACGGCATTTTCGCCGTCGACGCGCTCTGGGACGGCAGCAGTGCGACCTACACCTTCTGCACGCAGGCGGAGGGGAGCGAAGAGCTCCACACGGGCGCGGTGCTCAGCATCGGCGAGAGCCAAGACATCCGCAAGATCGACATCTCGTGGCGCAGCGGCAGCGTGAACATCTATGCCGCCGAGCAGAGCGCGCAGATCAGCGTGAAGGAGGAATCCGCCGCGCCGCTCGCCGAGAGCGAGAAGATGGTCTGCGCGATCGACGGCGACACGCTGCGCATCCGCTTCCTCGGCGACGCTTACCGCGGCAGCTACAACGGGGAAAAGCACCTCGACGTGGGACTTCCGAGGGAACTGGTCAGCGCCGGTCACTTTGAGGAGATCGAAGTCGAAACAACGGACGCCTACACCATCGTGGGCGCGGACGTTTCCGGCAGCATCAAGCTTTCGACCGTCGGCGGCGACGCGCGCGTGATGTGCGCAACCTGCCCCACGGTCGAGATCGAGACGGTGAACGGTAGCGTGGGCGTGGTGGACGGCACATGGGGGAAAATCGAGCTCTCGACCGTCTCCGGCGCGATCGAGCTGGCGGGCGATGCGGAGAGTGCCGAGATCGAAACCGCGAGCGGCAAGGTGGATATCGCCGGCGCGCTCGGCGCGCTGGACTTCGAAAGCGTCAGCGGTGACCTGATTTTGGCTACCGAGCGTGCGCTGCGCCTTGATGCCGAAACGGAGAGCGGCAGCATCTATCTGACCCTTCCCGCGCAGGACGGCTTTACTCTCGACTATGAAACGAAAAGCGGCGCGTTCCGCTCCGCGCTCACCGAGCGCGAAGGAGCGCTCATCACCTGTCTCGACGACCACGCGACGCACTACTCTGTGCCCGCGCTCGACGGCGGGGAGATGAGCGAGCTGGAAATTTCGACGGGCAGCGGCACGTTGACGATCGATGCCTCCTCCGGCAGCAACTAAAGCGCAAAAAAAGAGAGCGGCAGCGCCGCTCTCTTTTTTCGTTATTTTTCGTCGATTGCAAGCCACGTCTGGTCGAAGCCGTAGGGGAGCAGCTCCTTGATGTGCAGGTGCTTTTCTTCGTTGTCCTTATTCAGGCACACGACCTCCATGTCGGGCCCGAACTCGTAGAGCACCTGACGGCACGCGCCGCAGGGGTAGCAGTAGTCGTCGCTGCGCCCAGCGATGACGATGCGCTTGAAGCGCCGGTGCCCCTCGCTCACGGCCTTGAACGCCGCGGTGCGCTCGGCACAGTTCGTCAGGCCGTAGCTCGAATTTTCGATGTTGCAGCCGGTGAAGACCGCGCCGTCCTCACATTCGAGCGCCGCGCCCACGGGAAAGTGGGAATACGGCACATACGCCATGTCCAGCATGGCGACGGCCTTCGCCTTGAGTTCTTCTAACGTTGCCATAATAACGCCTCCTCACCAGTCTACGCCAAGATCGGGACGGACTTGCGTATCCATGATGTCCTCGGCATTATAGAATTGCAGATAGCGGCTGCGCGAGTGGCGCAGCGTGGTGCCGTCCGGATGCAGACGGTCGCAGATGACGGCGGAAATGTCGGGCTTCACATAGCTGAACGAACTCGTGCCGACGCTCGCGAAGATGCGGAAGCCCTGGCTTTGCAGGTACTTGAAGCGCTCGCCGGTCTGGTGCCAGTCGTCACCGTCGGGACGGCCGCCGTGGGGGTAGAACAGAATTTGCGTCGGACCGACGAGCGAGCCGACCTCGTCCGCCCAGCGCTCGGTGTCGTTGATGACGGTCTGGAGCGGTTTGGTGTCGAGGCGGATGTGGCCCCAGGTGTGGCTGCCGAACGTCCAACCGGTCTCCTTCAAACGCGCTATGACGGGCTTGACCGCTTCGATCTCGCTCGCGCGGTAGGCATCGAACGCGGGGCGGTCGGGCGAATCTGCCGCGATGTCGCGGTCATCCTGCGTGCGATAGCCGAGTATCCCCTGATAGCCCGTCAGCGAGAAGATGGCCTTCGCGCCGTTCAGCGAAAAGTCGGGGTGCTCGTAGACAAACTGGTCGAGAATGGGCGTCGCGTCGAGTTCCTTGGTCAAAAAGGTCTCATTTGTGTACGGATCGGTGCACTGCGCCCAGATCTCGCCGTCCTCGCCGACGACGAGCTTGCTCGTGAAGCCCTCGTCGAGCATATAGGGGTAGTAGTTCACGTCGTCAAAGCTGATGACGAGCGGCTTTTTGCCCTCTGGCAGCATCAGGGTGTTTCGCACCATGTGCGTGCCGGTCTCGTCCGTCACCTCGCTCCAGACGTCTTCCATCGCGACTAAAATGTAGCCCTTGTCGTACACGGACTGCAAAATTTTGTTGTATTCGTCGACCGTCACCATCCAGTCGTCGAGGCCGTAGCGCTGGTCCTGACTGGCATTGCAGTCGTGGAAGGCCCACTGCGGATAGGCGATGATCGGGTGGAAAAAGAGGTGCTCCACCACCTGATCCGGCCCCCAGGCCTGCGTGAGCTGGTCCTCGGACCAGTAGCTGCGCACGGCGTCGTAGGGGTCAGTTGTATCGTCAGTATTGTTGTCGGTGTCGCTGCCATTCTCGTCCGTGACGGTCTGATCGTCGCCGTCGGACGGCGTCGTCTTATCGCCGCAGGCAGTCAGCAGCGACAGCACCATCAGCACGCTGAGCAGCAGTGCAAAAAAGTGTTTCATGTCAAAATCTCCTCTCTCAAAACTGCGCGGTCATTATAGCAGACTTCACTTCTTTTGACTACGCTTTTCGAGCTTTTGTTCCCATTTTTGTAACTATTTACCACAAATAATTAAAGCGTCACAGCTTTTCGCATCCGCAGACGCGAAATGATTTCGAATCGTTTTTTGGCGCGACATGCGCGTGCCAAAAAACTCTTCTCGCTCCGCGCGTGTCGAAGCCGCCCTTTGGGCGGCAAGGCACGAAGCGGAGTGTAATTCTCAAAAAACAAGGGACACGGTTTCCGTGTCCCTTATTTTTTGAATAATTAAAAGTCTGCGTTGCCCACGGTGCGGGGATGCAGCTCCACGTCGCGGATGTTGCCGATGCCCGTTAAATACATCACCATGCGCTCGAAGCCGAGGCCGAAGCCCGCGTGACGGCAGGAGCCGTAGCGGCGCAGGTCGCAGTACCACCAGTAGTCCTCGGGATTCATGCCGAGCTCGCGGATGCGCTTTTCGAGCAGCTCGATGCGCTCCTCGCGCTGGCTGCCGCCGATGATCTCGCCGATGCCCGGAACGAGGCAGTCCGCCGCGGCGACGGTCTTGCCGTCGTCGTTGAGGCGCATATAGAACGCCTTGATCTCCTGCGGATAGTCCGTGACGAACACGGGGCGCTTGAAGATCTGCTCGGTGAGGTAACGCTCATGCTCAGTCTGCAGGTCGATGCCCCACTCGACGGGGTAGTCGAACTTCTGGCCGCTCTCCTTTAAGAGCTTGACGGCCTCGGTATACGTCACACGGCCAAAGTCGGAACTCTCGACGTGCTGGAGACGCTCAAGAAGGCCCTTGTCGACAAAGCTGTTGAAAAACGCGAGATCGTCCGGGCAGCGCTCCATCACGCGGCGGATGATATGCTTGACCATCGCCTCCATGACCTCAAGGTCGCCGTCGAGGTCGCAGAACGCCATCTCCGGCTCGATCATCCAGAACTCGGCGGCGTGGCGCGCGGTGTTGGAATTCTCGGCGCGGAACGTGGGGCCGAAGGTGTAAACGTCGCCGAACGCCATAGCGAAGTTCTCGGCGTTGAGCTGGCCGGAGACGGTCAGGCTCGTCTTCTTGCCGAAAAAGTCCTTGCTGTAATCAACCTTGCCGTCGGGCGTTCTCGGCGGGTTCTCTAGATCCAGCGTCGTGACCTGGAACATCTCGCCCGCGCCCTCGCAGTCAGAGCCGGTGATGATGGGGGTGTTGACATAGACGAAGCCGCGGCTCTGGAAGAACTCGTGCACGGCGTAGGCTGCCGCGCTTCTCACGCGGAACGCCGCGGAGAAGAGGTTCGTGCGCGGGCGCAGATGCTGAATGGTGCGCAGATATTCGACGCTGTGGCGCTTTTTCTGCAGGGGATAGTCGGGGGAGGACACGCCCTCGACCTCGATCTCTGTTGCCTTGACTTCGAGCGGCTGCTTGGCCTCGGGCGTCAGCACGACGGTGCCGCGCACGATGAGCGCGGCGCCCACGTTCTGCGCGGCGATCTCCCTATAATTAGAAAGAGAATTCGCATCCATCACGACCTGCAAATTGCGGAAGCACGATCCGTCGTTCAGCTCGATGAATCCGAAGGTCTTCATATCGCGGATGGTCTTCGCCCAGCCGCATACGGTGACGCTTGCGCCGCCGTATTGCTCTTTGTCGGCGAAGAGCGCGGCAATTCTCACTCGTTCCATAATAATTTTCCTTCCTTTTGTGGGTTTTCACGGGATAATAGAGGTATTATATGCCACTTCCCGTGCAAATTCAAGCCCCGCTTTGTATTGACTTTTGACAAGTTGTATGTTATGATACAATCTTACCTCAAAAGGTAAACGTGAAACTTTCACCTATTACTTTACAGGAGGATTTTAACTATGAACAAGTATCTGGATATCGCCCCCGAGGTTGCCGAGGCCCTTGCCGCCGGTAAGCCCGTCGTGGCGCTCGAATCCACCATCATTTCCCACGGCATGCCCTACCCGCAGAACGTGGAGACCGCCCTCAAGGTCGAGCAGATCATTCGCGACGCGGGCGCGGTGCCCGCGACCATCGCCATCATCGGCGGACGCCTGAAGGCGGGCCTTTCCAAGGAAGAGATCGACTACCTCGGCCGCACCGGCGCGGGCATCCCGAAGGCTTCCCGCCGCGACCTGCCCGTGCTCGTCGCGCAGGGCAAGGACGGCGCGTGCACCGTCACCACCACGATGATGATCGCCAACATGGCGGGCATCCGCGTGTTCGCCACCGGCGGCATCGGCGGCGTGCACCGCGGCGCGCAGGAGACGTTCGACATTTCTGCCGACCTTGAAGAGCTGGCCAACACCTCCGTCATGGTCGTGTGCGCGGGCGCGAAGTCCATCCTCGACCTCGGTCTGACGCTCGAATATCTCGAGACCCACGGCGTGACCGTCATCGGCTACGGCACGAGCGAGCTGCCTGCGTTCTACACGCGCAAGTCCGGCTTTGGCGTCGACTACGAGCTCGACACGCCCGAGCAGCTGGCCAAGGCGTTCCACGTCAAGCGCGAGCTGGGTCTGCGCGGCGGCTTACTCGTCACGAACCCGATTCCCGAAGAGTACTCCATGGACAAGGAAGTCATCGACAAGGCCATTGCCGAGGCCGTGGAGGACGCGAAGAAGGACGGCATTCACGGCAAGGACACGACGCCGTATCTGCTCGCCAAGATCAAGGACCTGACCGGCGGCGACAGCCTGGATTCCAACATCCAGCTCGTGTTCAACAACGCGCGCCTCGGCGCGGCGGCGGCTGTGGAACTCAGCAAGCTCGAAAAGTGAGATATTTTGTCATCTATCTCGCCGCGATCAATATTCTGACGTTCTGCGTCTACGGCGCAGATAAGCGCCGCGCTAAAATTCAGGGCGTACGGCGCGTGCCAGAAAAGACTCTATTTGCACTCGCGCTGCTGCTCGGCAGCGCGGGTGCTCTTTTCGCAATGAGGGTCTTTCACCACAAAACGCGGCACTGGTACTTCAAGTTCGGCATTCCGGCGATCTTACTTGCGCAGATCGCTCTGGGGGTGTTCGTGTATGTGCGTTTTTTCGCGGCGAAAAAAATTTTTGGGAAATTTTCGGGTTTTGTGAAACAAAACAGACGTTTCTTGCGTCTAATCAATGAAGCAAAGGGAAACTGGGCGAAGAGGGAAGATAAAGAATTTATGAATTTTCCATTTTCCTGTTCCCTTATTTCCCGCGGCATGGTAAAATGACATGTATGAGAAAGGCTCTGTGCGCGCGGAGCCGACAACAACAAACACGAAAGGATGAAGATCACATGAAAAAATTTCTCTCCTTGCTATTGGCTCTGACGTTGGTCCTGAGCCTCGTCGTCGTGCCTGCAAGGGCGGAAGGTGTCGAGGTTGGCGGCACATACGCCATCACCACGTCGGCGTCCTCCCTTGCAAGAGGCGACTCGACCACATTCACCGTTACCGCAACCGCCCCCACCGTCACGGATAATGGCGTAACTGCCACCGAAGTAAAAGTGATCGGTTATAGTTGGAGCACTCCCGGTTTTTCCGGCGCTGCCGGCACGGGTGCCACGACAGGAACGCTGACCGCCTCCAACAAGGCGGAAAATGTAGAAGTCTCCTGCACCTTAACGATCGAGTACAAGGTGACGATCAAAGGGCAGGAAATCACCAGATCTACGACTAAGGTCGTTAAAAGCAATGTCTCTATCGCTGACAAGCTTCTCCCGAGCGACATCACCACCGTCACCTTCAACAACAGAACCTATTCTGTGACGAACGGCGCGGTCAACATCTCCCTTCTTGAGGGTGAGAGGATCAATAATGACAAAAACACCTGGTCTGCTGCCGCAACCGGCTATGTGATCGATAATGCCGAGGGCAAGAAGCCCACTTACGCGAGCGGAAAGCTGACCGTGCGCGTCAAGGATTCCGCGCTGACGGCTGATGTGACGGTCAACGCCACCCCCCCCACCGTGACCGCAGCGGCAAGCCTTACCGAGGTCATCTCCGGCGGCAAGACCACGCTCACCGCCAGCTCCACCGGTCTCAGCAACGCCGCCACTTATGCGTGGTTCTGCAAGATCGGCGACAAAGCCGAGACTCCGATCGGCACGGGCAAGTCCCTCGTCTGGACGGTCCCCGCTGCAACCGACTACTCTGTTTACTGCAAGGCAAGCGAGGGCGATAAGCTCGCTAAGACGAGTGACCCCATCACGGTCAAGAGCCTTCCCGACACCTATACCTTCACTGTCGTCCCTGCAAGCGTTACGCTGACGCAGATCGGTCAGACCGCGACTTTGGCGGCGAACTTTGTGGATACCTCCGCTTCTCCCGCTGCCCTGGTCACTCCGACCTACTCCTTTGTTTCCGCCAACCTCAACATCGCAACTGTGACGAACCAGACGACCGCTGCGCCGATCGTAACGCTCAGAGCAAGCGGCTCTACCACCGTCACCGCAAAGGCGACCTATAAGGGCAAGGACTATGTGCAGAACATCCCCGTTACCGGCGCCCTGATCGAGGCGACCCTCAGTGCTGTTCAGAACGGCACTTCTGTGAACTACAGCTACAGTGATCTTGTTAACGCCGCGCAGGCCGCCATCAACAAGACCTACAGCACCGCCTACACCTACGAGACCGTCTATTCCCTCAGCGGCGTCACGCAGGTTCCCTCCACCACCGCCTACGGTGTCGGCACGAGCAATGCTTCGTACAACTATCCCGCCGGCGGCTCCGGCTATCTCTACTTCAAGGCAAATCTCTCCGGCATCGGCACTGCAAAGTTCACCGCCACCGTGACCACCCGCGTTGCCAATACCGCCGTTCCCAAGACCTACAGCGTTACGTTTAATGTTCCCGTAACGCCCAGCTCGACCACCTATGCCGACCAGTATCCCGAGCCGGTCGCGGCTTACGGCAACACCTATCGCTATTACGTTCAGGTTCCCTCCGGCGCAAGGTATTACTATGTTGCCGGTGTGAACACCGAGCCTGTCGACTGGAACAACGGCAGCAGCCAGAAATACTATCCCACCACTGCCGCCGCCAATCTCTATTCCCTGACCGACACCAACTTCATCAATGGCAAGTGCACGCTGTATGTCGTGACGCAGGGCACCGACAATAGGCTCTACTGCGGCACCATCAGCGTCTACCAGAAGAACTACAACATCAACTACAACGGCGTGGCCGGTGAGACCGTCCAGTTCGCGCAGAGCGACTTCAACGACTTCATGAACAAGGTCGCTGAGGCCCGCGGCGACGCCAGCAAGGCCAAGTCCTATCCCTATGTCACCTTCGATTATGTGACCTTCTCCCTGCCCACCACCGCGCAGGGCACGCTGTACTATGGCGGCACCGCCATGTCCACCAGCAATTCCTCCGGCGCGTTCAACCGCAATACCAAGGTCACCAACCTCGATAGCGTGACGTTCGTCCCCAACGACAAGACCACCGCGAAGACCATCACGCTGAACTTCACCCTGTACGCGACCCGCTATTCCAGCTCCTCCACGAGCCGCGGCACGACCGTGAGCTACTCCGGCAGCGTCGTCGTCAACCTCGTGCGCGAGGACATCAAGTACACCGTCTCTCAGGGCGACAGCGTCCGCTTCGACGAGAGCGACTTCCTCAGCTACCTGCGCTCCACCAAGGGCTACAGCAGCAACTACACCATCGACTACGTGACCTTTGACCAGAGCGCCGTCTCTGCCGTCAACGAGGGCTCGCTCTACACCTACTACAGCGGCTACAACTACGGCGGCTCCGTCAAGACGACTGACAAGTTCTACTACAGCGCCACCGCCAGCCAGAACGCGCTCAGCGACGTCGCGTTCCTCGCCAGCCGCTACGCCAAGACCGGCGAGACCGTCTACATCCCGTTCACCATCTACGCCCGCTACGGCACGACCGGCACCGGCACCCGCCAGCTCACCGGCACCGTGGCCATCAAGATCGGCCAGACGATGAACTTCATCGACGTCAAGACCACCGACTACTTCTACAACTCCGTCAAGTGGGCCGTCGGCAAGAACATCACCAACGGCACGTCCAGCACCACCTTCTCCCCGTACAAGTCCTGCACCCGCGCCGAGATCGTGACGTTCCTGTGGCGCGCCGCCGGCAGCCCGGAGCCGACCATCACCCGCAACCCGTTCCGTGATGTCAACGCCGTCACGCACTCGAGCTACTACAAGGCCATCCTGTGGGCCAGCCAGAAGGGCATCACCTCCGGCACCAGCACCACGGCGTTCTCCCCCGATCAGGTCTGCACCCGTGCCCAGATCGTGACCTTCCTGTACCGCTACGCGGGTCAGCCCAGCGGCTACTACTCCAACCCGTTCAAGGATGTGGGCGCCACGAGCGAGGCGAGCTACTACAAGGCCGTCCTCTGGGCCGTTGGTAAGGGTATCACCACCGGCACCAGCGCCACGACGTTCTCCCCGTATGCTTCCTGCAACCGCGCCGAGGCCGTGACGTTCCTGTATCGTTACACCAACGGACTATAAAACCTAAAAAATGCGTCCAGCGAAAGCTGGACGCATTTTTTATTTCTTGCAGGCTGCTGCGCGCATAATTTGCCCGCCGATGGCGGGCAAATTCCACACTTGCGGCCTGAGAGGTATTTTCCGCCACGCGCACGCCCCAGGGCGGCTTCTCTTGCCGCTTTGCGGCAATTCACCTTCGGTCGCGGCGGAAAATGATTTGAATTTATTTCGCCGCGGAGCGGCGAAACTCTGCGAGGCGTTGTTGGGGGCACGGCCCCCCCTTGCCCCCTGTAAGGCGACTGACGGGGGCGGGCGGTTTGCGTTTACTCTTTTCCATTCTGTAAACTTTTGTTCAAACGCCTTTACGGGGGTCGAAAAAGCGTGTAGAATGGCAGCATCAAGATTTTAGGAGTGTTTTTTGTGAACAAATTCCGCGATGCCCTTTACCGCTTTATGTATGGCCGCAACGGCGTAGATGCGCTGAACTGGGCGCTCGTGATCCTTGAGCTGGTCGTGAGCATTCTGAGCTCGATCATCCGTGTGCAGGGCGTGTCGCAGGCGCTGTACTTTGTGTCGATGGTGCTGATGTTCATCGTGCTCATCCGCATTTTTTCGCGCAATCTCGCGCGCCGTCAGGCCGAAAACGCGAAGTTTCTGACCTGGTGGACGCCGAAGGCGAACGCCATCCGCGGCGCGAAGGCACGCCGCGCCGACAAGGCGCACAAATACGTCCGCTGCTCCTGCGGCGCGTACTGCCGCGTGCCGAAAAACATCGGCAAGGTCGAGCTTACGTGCCCGAAGTGCGGCAAGAAAAGAGTCGTGAAAACGTGAAAGAAAAAATCCGTCCCGCGGGACGGATTTTTTTGTAAGAAAATCAATTCTCCGCCGTCTAATAGACAGAAGGGGGTGAGGGCGCTGACGAATTTTGAAGAGGTGTACGCCGTGTACTTCGACGATGTGTACCGGTATCTGCTTTCGCTGTCCGGGAGCGAGAGTACCGCCGAGGAGCTGACGAGTGAGACGTTTTTCCGTGCGATGGACGCCCTCGACCGCTTTCGGGGCGAGTGCAGCGTGCGCGTCTGGCTGTGCCAAATCGCGAAGAATCTCTATTATTCGCAGCTGCGGCGCGAGAAGTGCCTCGCCCCGCTCGAAGACTGCCAGATCGCCGAGAAGAGCCACGAGGAGGAGTTAGAAGATCACAGCGAGGCCGCGCGCATCCAGGAATTGCTGCACGCGCTCAGAGAGCCGTACAAGGAGGTCTTCATGTGGCGCGTGTACGGTGAGAAGAGCTTCCGCGACATCGGCGCGCTCTTCGGCAAGACGGAAAACTGGGCATGCGTGACGTATCACCGCGCCAAGCGCATGATCCGCGAGGGATTGGAGGACGACTGAAATGGACAAAACTTGCAGCATCGTGCAGGACCTTCTGCCGCTCTATGAGGAGGATATGCTGCGCGAGGAGACGAAGGAATTTGTGGACGGGCATTTAGCGCAGTGCGCGGCCTGCCGCGCCGAGCTCGACGCGCTGAAGGCGGACGTGAAGCCCGCGCCCGTCAGCGCGCAGCCGCTGCGCAACTTGAAGCGGCAGCTTCGGCGCAAGAAGCTGACCGCCGTGCTGCTGGCCGTCACGCTCGCGCTGACGCTGGCGACGGCGGGGTTCGCGTACCTTACCGCGCCGCAGTATTTGCCGTACAGCGAGACAGAGTGGGCAATCTCGCGCTCGCCCAGTGCGCTCGCGGACGACGGCTCGGCAGCGGATGGGCTTTCTGATCTCAGCGGCGCGGAGAGCATCTCCGTCAGCCTGCTTGTGCCGGTCTCCGGCGCAGAGGTCACGAACACGCAGGACCCCAACAGCGGCAAAACCATCTACTTCATCACCGCATGGCGCACGCCGCTCGACACATGGCGCGGCGCATTCGACAAAACCGGGGGCGCCCCGAACACACACAGCGCAAATGATCGCACACAGCGCGAGGCGGACGCACTGCAAGGCGTGCTCGCCAAGGCGGAGTCCGCGCGCACGCTCTTCACGCTCGACGCCGCGAATTGCACGGCAGTCTGCTATTCTCAGAACAACGGGCAGGACGATGTACTGCTCTGCGGCAGCATGAACGGCGGCATCGTTTCGCTGCCGAGGCTGGCGTTGGGCTATTACGCTTTGCTATCGTTAGCACTCCTTATTACGCTGGGTATTGCATTTTTCGTCTGCCGCAGGAAGAAAACGGGCAAAGCGCTCGGCTATCTGACGCTGATTCCCGCGAGCTATCTTGCAGGTCATCTACTCGTCAAGGGTTTCACGACGACGAGCTACCAGATGCAGCGCGACTTCTCGCTCATTATCCTCGCCGCCGCGCTGATCTACGCCGCGGTCATGCTGGCGATCAACCTCTGGCGGCAGAAGCGGGAGAAAGTGTAAAAGAGGAAGAGACGCATTCGCGTCTCTTCCTCTTTTGCAATCAAATTCGAATGCTCAAGGCCCTTTGAGCAAAGCCGTGATAGTCCGCAAATGCGCTTTTCAGGCCGTCGATTCCCTGCGTTTCCCATCGGTCTGCCAGATACAGCATACCGCACATACAGGCAAACTTTTCATAGTACGATCCGCAGACCGCCTCTTCAAGAAACTGCTTTTGCCTGTCTGGATCCGTCTCCGTAAGCGCGAGGCGCAGTTTGGCACGGCTTGCTGCTGCGACCTCGGTAAGCTGCGGTGTATGCCAGTCCACACAGTCGATTTCTGTCGCCTGATAGGAGAGAAGATGGGCGAATCCCTCATGAAATGTGTAAGCATCCAATCTTGTCAAATAGTCTGTACTTTCCAATGCGGCATCTGCCGCCGGATAGCGGTGTCCAATCAAGAGATGCGTAATCTCATGCGTCAGCAGATTCCGAATGATGCTGTCGAGATGGTCGAGCTCCGCATAATTGCACCAACGGATGAGGTCAAAGATGAGATGTGCCTGCCCGTCGGGCGAGTGTGCCGCAACGGCGTCGTAAGGCTCGGGATAACCGACGATCAAATCAAGTGTCGGCTGTACCGCCTCCCAATCGGGGAAAAGCGCGTCCCAAATCGGGCGGTTGACGGGGACAAAGTGCGCAGCCGCTTCACAGATACGGCGTTCGAGCTTGCGCACAGTCTCTCGGAGAGCAAGATCCTCAGGCGGCGGAGTAAATGCATTCCTGCCAAGATCTGACGAAACCGAGGTGTGTTCAAAGAGCCATGAAGCACGAAAAGCGTCGACGCAGCTGCTCTCGATATATGCCTGTGCGATCGAACTGTCAATCAGCATTTTCAGTCCCTCTCTTTACGAAAAACCTCTTTTGCCGTAACAGACAAAAGAGGGTTTTTCCTTGGCGCAGCGGGAGGGATTCGAACCCTCGTGAGGTTTCCCTCAAACTGATTTCGAGGGAAATAATCAGAGAAAAGAGCTTTTATAGCTTCTCGAATGGTGATGTAAAATGTCTGATACAGCTATATTTTTATCGATCTTTATATGACATTGCTTTTCACAGGAGCAACGTATTATAGCGCCGCTAAATTCTCTGTCACCATTTTGGCACCAAGTAATATCTCCCTATCATTAAGGCGTAAAGGCAAATCCCTCATGTAGCCTGATTATAGCATTCTTGCAGATACTGTCATGGTTGGGCCAGTCACGAGCAAGCGCTTTAATGCTTTCGCTTTTCAGCCTCGTTTAAGCAAGCGCAGATTACTTTTTATTCTTCTTCAGCTGCTCTTTGAACGAGCGCTTAAGCATATGATATAGCACATCCTCCAAATTGTCACTTTCAAGCAAGAAGTTCAGAGAATCCACATTGTCCGAATACTGACTTTTATATAGCAATAATCTGGAAACTGCTTTTTCGGACAGACCTGTCATGTCACAGATATCTGAATTATCTTTTTTCTCTTTGGAGTAGTCCCCAAGCAGATATGCAACATCGCAATCAAATATGGTGGCAAGCGCAATCATTCTTTCTAAAGGCGGCAATGTAACGCCTCGTTCCCAACTTGATACCGTTGTTTGCCCTATTACTCTTTCCTTTGTAGGCGCTATGCAGGCAAAATCGTTTCCTATTGCTTCACCGTCTGTTTAGGACGAGACTGCAACGGAAAGCAAATCCGAAAATAGCACCCAGCCCTCTTTTATTTTCAAGGGGATTGGTAGTGCAAAAACGCAAAATGGGTCGGGGTTATTTATTAATCGCTGAAGTCTTGCAAAATGCACGCCTAATATGTAGAATGGCAATATATTATTAGTTGAGAGCAATATCAGAGTGCATATCATAGAACACCGTTTGCTAAAATCGTGTTAGAGATCATCCTTTATGCTTTTAGGAGATGAGAATATGGACCGACAGAAGGAAGATTCTTACCAAATTGTGAATTATTACAAGAGAAATCGAACAATCGATATGCTCCTTATGGAGGAATTTGCATTTAGTCTGCTTTTCAATAATATTGCGCCGGATAAGCTTCAGGTGGCGCTCGACAGCGTGGGATTAAATCGTATCCCAAGTCTTTTTCTGCTGATTCAGGTCGATGACCATCTCAATGAATCCAAACGCTTGAACACGGAAAACGAATTTGTGCTGAAAGTACGTATTGCTGATATCATTCGCACCTGCTTTGAGCGGAACGGGCTCGAGCCTGTAGTTGCCAACCTGACGGGAACAGATAAACTGGTTGCCTTTCTGGTTATGGATGAAAGCGTAGAGCGCGATAACCTGATAGTACGAATTTCCAATGAAATCTGTGAGAAGGTTAACATTTTTGCTGGTTATTCCGTGAGCATCTGTGCTTCCGATCCGTGCAAAAACCTAGAGGATTTCCCCAGGTGCTATGAGCGTACGAAGACGATGCTGCAAGAAAGCTTTTTCATTGGCAAGAATATGCAGACCAACGTGATGAAATCGTTACCTCTACTTACGTCTACATCTATAGTCAATGAACTGGACGGCGTGATACAAAATGTCTATCTCTCGCTCAGCAGAGGGAATCGCGTTCTTTTCAGCCGGACAATGGTAAAACTTTTTTCCTTGCTCCAGGAAAATGGGCGCAGCCGAGAGCAGACACTGCTTCTTGCTGGTATGCTCATTGACAAGATGGATGAATACACAACCAGGTGTGGTGTAAAAAAAGAGAAACGACTTAGCACACAGCTTTTGCAATATAAAGAGATGTTGTTCTCCTGCTGCTATGCAGATGATATCTGCTTTATTCTGGTAGAAAGCTATGAAATGCTTCGTGAGGAGTTGGAGAAACTTCAAGGCCGGCTGCCAGAGGACGCATTTCGAGAAACCGTCAACCAGTATATCACGGACCATTTTAATGAGAGAATCTATCTGGAGGAAATCGCGAAAAGCTGCGGCTACAGTAAATATTATTTCTGCCGCCAACTCAAAAAGTGTTTCGGTAGGGGGCTGAGCGACTGCGTGAACCGGTTCCGGATAGAGCGAGCGAAAGAACTCCTGTGTACAAGCAATCAGTCGATTGAGAGCATTGTATATGAAGTAGGCTTCAGCAGTGCAAACTACTTTGAGGTTGTTTTTCGTAAAGAGATAGGAATGCCGCCGACAGTATACCGCCGTATGCACCGAGAATAAGTGTACTGAAAAGACTGCGCCGCGATTCGCGGGCAGTCTTTTTTTGCGCTGGTAGCGCAATATATTTAAACTTATTTGAAAGATAATAATGGTGAATCACCTCGTGTCCATTTATGATTGCAACATAGCAATTTTATTCATAAGGAGGAAATATCCATGAACAAATATGAAAAGCTTTTTACCCCGATCCGTATTGGCAACCGCATTCTGAAAAATCGTATCGAGGCGGCTCCGGCGGCATTATCCAATTTGACGCCTGAGGGTTATTTTACGGACCAGAATATTGCTACTTTTGAACGCAAAGCAAAAGGCGGTCCTGCGATCGTCAACATGGGCGAGGCACGCATTGACCTGAAGACGGGCATTTCCCATAAACTTTGCCTTGCGCTCGATGACGATGGTGTACTTCCCTCCCTGCTGATGGCGACCGATGCCATTAAACGCCACAATGCCATTCCCGCGGTCGAACTAATCCATCCAGGCGGACGCACCAATCCTGAGTATTATGATGGCACTATTTGGGCTCCCAGTGCACACAAGGGCCATCTTGGTAAGGATTATACCGAACTTGACGAAGAGACTATCAACTATATTGTCGAACGGTTCGGAGATGCTGCGGAAATGGCCATGTACGGCGGAGTGGAAATGATCATGATCCACGGTGGCCACGGCTGGCTAATCCATGAGTTTTTGTCGCCTCTGCATAACCAGCGTACCGATAAATTCGGTGGAAGTCTCGAAAACCGCGCTCGTTTCGCACTAATGGTCATTGAGAATATCCGCAAAAAGTGTCCCAATCTGATCATTGAGTTTCGCATGAGCGGCACAGAGTATGTTGAAGGTGGTCTGACCATTGAAGATCAGGTAGAGTTTGCCAAGCTGATTGACGGCAAGGTTGACCTTATCCATGTTTCTTCCGGTTCTTTCCATTATCCTGAGACCAACCAGAAGATGTTCCCCAACATGTTTATGCCGCACGGTTGTAACGTGCAGTATGCCGAGGCAATCAAGAAGGTGGTCAAGACGCCAGTTGCCACTGTCGGCGGTCTGGGTGATCCCGATTTGATGGAGGAAATCATCGAATCCGGCAAGGCAGACATTGTTTGTCTGGCACGTCCTCTGCTTGCGGATGCGGAGTTGCCCAACAAGATCCGCTCTGGCCATGCTGACGATATCACTCCCTGCCAGCGCTGCAATGCCTGCATCAGCGAATCTTTTGTCCCCTATGTTAAATACTGTTCCCGCATCATTCGCTGCACGGTCAATCCGACTACTGGTCGCGAGTATACGGAAAGATATGTCAAGCCTGCAAAAGTGCAAAAGAGGGTGCTGGTCATCGGCGGCGGCCCTGCTGGCATGGAAGCGGCAATTTGCCTTGCTGACCGCGGGCACGAGGTCATCCTTGCTGAGAAGAACGAACATCTTGGTGGTGCAATCAACTTTGCTAAGTACGTTCCTTTTAAGGCAGATCTGGATAAGTTCATGAACGTTCTCATCCGACGCGTGGAGGATCGCAAGATCAAGGTCATGCTGAATACCACGATGACTCCCGAGTTTGCCAAGCAGATCAAGCCAGATGCCATCGTTATGGCAATCGGCGCTCAGCCCATCGTTCCACCGATTCCTGGTATCGATGGAGAAAATACCGTGATGGCTATTGGTATGCATGAGCATATGGAAGACGTTAAGGAGAATGTTCTGATCCTTGGTGGCGGCCTTGTCGGCTGTGAAGAGGGCATCTTCCTAAGCCAGAAGGGGCATAATGTTACGATCGTCGAAATGAAACCGGAACTGTGCCGCGATGCGCCGTATCTTCATCACGAGGCTGTGTTGCTTGAGCTTGAAAAGCTCGGCGCGAAGACCTATACGAACACGCGCTGCGTTGAGGTTACATCTGACGGTGTTGTCGTTGAGCAGGACGGCCAAAAGGTCAAGTTAACGGCTGATACGGTTATTGTTGCTGCTGGTGTTCGTGCCCGTGTCGACGAGGTAGAGACTTTCCGCGACTGTGCAGAAGAGTTCTGGGTCATCGGTGACTGCAAGCAAGGACGTAATGTCACCGCAGCCATCCATGAAGGTTACGACGCGGGTACTTACATTGAGTGATTTTGCCTAATGTGGTCTCCAAATTAATAATATTTCATTGCGCCTCTGCGTGATGAAGGAAAGAGAGAAAATCACTATGCTGACTACGATCATCATTGTTGTTGCGATTTATTTTGTAGCGATGCTCGGCATCGGGTGGTATGGCCGCCGCTATTCGTCCACCTTTGACGGGTATCTTTCCATGGGTAGATCCGGCGGTATCCTTCTCTTGATGGGAAGTGCAATCGGAGCTAATATTGGTAACGGTTTTGTCGTTGGCGGCGCAGGTGGTGGCGCGACCTCTGGACTTGCTGGCTCGGCCTATGGCCTCGCCTGTGCTGTATCGACTCTTGTGGCGGTGTTCCTCTGCGATTTTATCTATAAGCATAACTATAATTCCCTTGCAGACTATACTCGCGAACGGTATCATAGCGAAGTCCCCGGCGTGATCTACGACATCAGTACAGCAATTTCTTCTATTGGCTTGCTTGCCGGTCAGCTCATGGCCGGAAAAGCTCTCTTCGAAACGCTTGGTATGCCCGGCGTTGCCGGCGTAATCTCCATCGCCGTAGTTGTGTTCATCTATTCTCAGCTTGCCGGCCTTTGGGGCGCTTATGCAACCAGCGTGGTACAGACTGCCGTTATTGCCCTCGGACTTTTTCTGACTATCGGTGTTCTCTTCAGTAATGATGCCATCGGTACTATCAAGGCGGCTCAGGCAGCCGGTACGGCAACGCCTGGCGCGCTGGACTTCAGCGGCATGACACCCGCAGGCTTTCTTGCTATGGGACTGCCTATTGTTCTCGGTATGGCTACCGACCAGAATGTTTTTACTCGTGTCTGCTCCGCTAAGAACGCAAAGACTGCAAAGCTTGCTCAGTTCTTCTCTTTCCTTGTCATGATCCCGCTTGCACTGATGCCTGCTTTTATTGGCGCGTACGGCAACACGGTCTATGGTGCCGTTGGTGACTCTGCTTTCTTTACCGTCGTTATGAATGAGTTGCCCGCAATTATCTGCGCGATCATCATCGCCGCCGTTCTCGCTGCTGTCATGAGTACGATCGACTGCGTCTTTATCGTAGTATCTACTGTTCTTACTAGAGATATCCTGATTGGCACGATGAAGAAAGAGTATTCGGAAAAGCAGCTTTCCAAAATAACGCTTGGCCTGAACATTGCTCTTCTGGTTGTTGGCGTTACACTGGCGCTGAACGCTGGTAGCATCTTGGATGTACTTAACGCATTCTATGCCTTCCTCGCTGCCGCCTGCTTTATTCCTTTCTTCGGCGGTCTGCTGTGGAAAAAAGGCTCTGCTAAGGGAGCTATTGCTGCTTCTGTTGCCGGCATCATCGTAGTGGTTCTCGGCTGGCTTGGTGTTTCGTTGCCTTCTCTTGGTGGATTCTTCCCCTGCATTCCCAGCGCGATTGCATTTGTGATCGTTAGCTTGATTGCGCCCGACAAAGCAAAAACTTAAGAAAAACAGACCATCGACACTGGGATATTTGCTCTCTACATCAGAAACCGACAGGCTATCTACCACGGTAGCCTGTCGGTTTCTGACCTAATATTTACATGGTTGCAGTGTTGAATTGAGCAGATATTGCTCATAATTGTGGCTTTTCAGGTACCTCTGTGGGTAGGAAATGCCACTTTATCCTGTGATTAAGTGGCGTTCTCCGCTTCAGGTTTTCGGTTTGGAAGTGGCACCCTGATATTTGAGCATACCAGGTACACCATATCCATTAGATAGCGCCTAAAAAATTCAGGAATTGATGTCTGCGAATATGTCTTATGACGAGTTTTACGAACACCTTGCAACAGCAATAAAGATCTATTTAACCGCTATATGGTCGATCACGCCGACTTCATTATTGCGGTATGGGATGGCAGATCCAGTGGGACGGGAAAGACCGTCCAGTATGCCCAGCGGCAAGGCAAGCCGGTCACAATTATCAATCCGAAAACGATGTCTGTTGACTGAGAAAAAGTCTCAAACGCGCCTTTTGGTTGCGTTTGAGGCTTTTTCTTTTATTGAGCAGAGAAGTTGTTCAAAATAGCCTCGATGACAGCATCGGAATTATCAATATCAAGTGTCTCGACAATATTGATGACACGCTCTAATATTTTCTTCTCAGTGTTTGTCAGCGAATCAATCGTATTGAGAGCTTTGTATTTTGTTGTACCTTTGAGTTTGCCAATTAGCATATCCAATTCAGCAAAAGCAATATCCTGATAATACTGCTCAGAATCGCCGTTGATCGTTGAATTCGAGACCGCCTCATGAGTTTCTTTCAGCTTTTTGGTTACGGAAACGGTGCTGTCTACGGCTAGAAAGCACATGTGCCAAATGGCAACGCTGAAGTATCAGCAGACGGACGGATTGAATACGGTGCTGCCCATCGGGACGAGGAAAATCAACGCGTTCCGAACCCTCACCACGGAGAGCCTGGCGGTACTGATGCCTTTCAAGGTGCAGGAGATCATGGATAAGGGCGGCATTTACTTCGGTGAAAATGCCATTTCCCACAATCTCATCATGTGCAACAAGGCAAATCTCCTGAACCAGTCCGCATTTCTGCTCGGTGTCCCCGGCTCCGGTAAGTCGTTCTCGGCAAAGGAGCTGATCACCTTCCTCATACAAGGCAACTCTATGACACAGGGGTTACTGCCGAATACGGAGATCAGCTTTTGACCCTTTCTACCCTGCGAATATACCTACGCCAACGGTCGCTTCGTTGTTGTAGCGAAGAAGGTGTGACTTTGCAATCCTGATCCACTACGATTTACGGTGCTCTTTGCATCAGCACGAAGCTGAGAAAGGATCCATGGAATATCAGTTTGAGTCTTTGCATGGGCATAGAGACAGGCTGCACGGTAGTGGGTGTGCAAAGGTTTAAGCTTGTTTTCAATATCTGGCAGATCACATACACTCATCGTATAAATCGCCTGAGTATTTGTATTGACTCTAGCTCCCATAGCCTTTAGCCCATAGATTTCTGAACTAACTTGGCTTAGGCATGTCTCGAAAAAGTTGTAGTCATCACTTTGTATCATTACCATCCTGAACTTGACATATATCATGACATGGATTCTTTGATGCAGAGTGGTAACAATGTGCTGGTAAGAAATTATCTGAACAATCTTCTGGATGCCCTGTGTAAAGCTTATGAGTTCCCTGTATTCAGTCTAAAATTTCAAGACAAGGTATCCGGCAGGCAGCGCGCCCGAAAGATGTCCTATGAGCAAGCGATAAGCCAGCTTGAGCAGATGGAGGTAAGGCTACAACGTACCAATGAAATGCTGAGAGACCTGCAAGATGAGTTTGATCAGCAATTTGCCGAAAGCAAAGTCACGGCACTTACTGAATTCTTCTCACAATTGAATTCTGACCGATATGGGAATATCTTGGATATGGTTCTTCAGCTTCGAAAAGGAGTAACGCATCTTTCGAGGTCGTGGTATGAACTGCCTGAAGAATTGAAGGGTTTGTTCGTGGTGTACAACAAGCTCGTCCAATTCATTAGAGATTCTCACATTGATCCGATCCGTAAGCCAAATTTCTCCTCTCTACTTCCTTCAGTTTTTTAGCAGATGCTTCTCCATTTCTGCTATGTACAGCTGGTGCTCCAACTGCGCAATTCGGATTTGCATCTGCTCCAGTTCGCTCCGCGGTTCTTGCTCATGCTTGCGCTTGCCGCGGCGATCCTCCAGCCCCGATTCGCCCGTCTCCCTGTATTTCAGCGTCCATGTGCGAGCCTGGCTTCGGCTGACTTCTTGCAGTTCGTTGTTACTGCGGCTTTCGGATTCTCCTACTTCC
>ERZ827423.1423-NODE-1423-length-23459-cov-4.396343_pt1 | contig 23459 bp, 20 predicted proteins | sample MGYA00519775_ERZ827423 | MGnify/ENA primary metagenome ERZ827423 (study PRJEB31778, sample SAMEA3449296) | human gut metagenome | biome: human gut; feature: human-associated habitat; material: faeces | place: United Kingdom | collected 2010/2012 ...
TAAAAATTCATCATAACCAGCAACTTTTAAAAGATTAGTTAAAGATAAATCTAAAGTTTCAGCTATCTTTTTTAAAGAATCAACATCTACTTTTTTAATTTTTCCATTAATAATATCGTTTAAGGTACTTCTACTTATTCCAGATAATTTAGCAAGTTCTCTTTGAGAAATTCCTTTAGCAATTCTGGCATTCTCAATAATATTTTTAAGTTCATTTGAATTCATATTTTCACTTCTTTCTCCAGATTATTCCTTATAGATTTAATTTTATCACTTTTTTTAAAATTTGTCTATAATTTCGGACAAAATATATTGACAAGTTTTTCGGACGGCGTTATCATGATATTGACTGATATATCGGACACGATAAATTTAGTTGAATTTGTTCTTTGGAAACTTAGTCTTAGTGGAAATTGCCGATAAGCTATTAAGTAAAAAAAAGCAAGGCAGAATACCCTATTGGCACGGGAGTTATGAAATAACTAAAATTTCACAAAGAGCAATAGTTTAGGTAGAACTCTAACCTTTTAAAATTAGTAAAGGAGGTGTTAAAAGTGGATCAAAAATATTTTACTTTAGTAAGAAAAGATGTTTTAGATAATCCTGATTTATCATTAAGAGCTAAAGGATTATATTGTTTAATCTGTTATGACTTAACTAAATCACTTAGAAAATTATTAATACTAGAGAAGAAACTATTAAAAGTTCTAAAGAATTAGAAAGATAAGAGAGGTGGAATATGACCGTAGATGAAACTTTAAAATTAATCGCACAACAATGGTGCAATTTATCAGATTTAATGAAATTAGCAAACATAGGAAGAAATTCAGCACTAGCTAATATTATATCTTGTTTTGAAAACAAAGTCAGCACTTTTTTATTTTAAAATGAATTATGTGAGTATTTAGATGATGTTGTTAAACAAATTTTTTATAAAAAAATAAATATGATGTTACAAGAGATACTCGCTAAAAATAGATATATCAACTATATCTATTTTTTTATTTCATTTAAAAATTTAATGAATATATTTTCATTATCTTGAAGTAACTTCTTTGAGGCTTTTAATGTTACCCATATGTTTTGATTAAATAATACATTTATTTTGATACATGCATCTTGCCTATTTTGCAAGCCTTCTTTTAAATTTATTCCATTATCAAGTAGTACTGCATAATCATTTAAATCAGTGATTGTTCTAATATCTTCTGTATCATTAAACACTTTAAAATCTTTTGAATAATTATTATTTGATTTTTTTTGATTATATAATAATTCATTTAATTTATTTTCTATTTCTGGTGTAATCATATTTACAAATCTAAAAAGATTTCTATCATATGCCACATAATCTAAAGTGATTTCTTTGGGCAAACTATTTTGACATACTTCAAAGCAATGCAATAATTTATTTTTTAATTCAGATATTAATACATCAAATTCTTGATTATTCTTTTTATAATCTATATCTTTATGAGCATTATTTTTATCTCTTTCATAATATATTTTATTGACTATTTTATCATCTGATTTTAATTTTTTTAATTCTGTTTTATTGAAACTATAATCAAATATTATACATAAATCTATATAATATAGTCTTAATTTAGAATCTATTATAGATTTTAAATCTAAATTGCTTAATGGTTCAAAATTTTTTTCTATATACATTAAACTATCAATACACTTTTTTGAATCTATTAGATATCTTGCTAATTCCCATTCATTCATATTTTCACCTCAAATAATATAATCGACTAAATCATATAATAATCAATATCTAATTTTTATTTTTACATTTCAAATCTTAAAGTATTTTTTTATTTAATATGCAAGTTGGATTTTTATTAGCATATATTTTCAAAATGTATATTGTAAACAATAACATAGTACTAATTATAATAATTATCAAATTTTCTATAATAAATGTCACCAAAGTAATTACTATGCAACATATAGTCCATACAAATATAAACACAAAAATTCTTATTATCCAGTGACTTATTGAACCGATTTCACCTCTAAAACCCAATTCGCCAACAACGCTAAAAGCTATTTTATATGCAATATAACCTATAATAGTCATTGCTACGTAATTATAAATAGGATTTTCAAATAAAGACAATGGTGATGTTATCATTTCAAACATAAATTTTTTCATTTATAATCCCCCTACTTCTTAAGCATTCTATAAGCTAAATTTATAGTTAAGTCCTCATTATCTAATCATTTACTCATCTATTAATTTTATCAAATTATATCCAATAGACGTAATTATAATTTTATCTATTCCAGCATCAGCTAAAACAGGAAGATTCCCAACTGATATTGCATTACCCAAAGACTTTAAACTATCACAAACTTTTAATCTAAACAGATTTAAAACCATAAGTTCATATTCTTCATCATTAATGTGTAATGCGTTTTGAATAATATTTCTGTCATAATACATATTTTTATTTGTACGTGTTTCTTCTAAATTAGGATCAACACTTATTTGTTTCAATAATCTAATTTCATTAATATTTAAATTTTTTAAAATATCAATATACATATATTTAGGATCACAATTTTTTTCAATGTCTTGCCAATTAATTAGCATATTACACCATTGTTCTTGAATTTGTTCATTGTCTTCTTGTATAGCGTTTTCTAATACTTCTAAAATAAATTTAGGAGGTAATGGCGTCTCTTTTCCTTCTAATTTTCTTTTTGCTCTTTTTTTATTATATTTATCTAGAAACTTTAAAGTATTGTTCCATCTAAAATAAGATAATTGATCAACTATAATATCACCAATAGAAGCAACAACCCTATTTTTAAAATTTTTAAGCTTCAATGAACCGGTACCAACTTCAGTATCTATTGAAATTTCAAATTCTTTATCTTTTTCTTCCATTTTTTAATTCCTTTCCAAAGTAATATTTAAAACAATTTATATTATATCACTAATTTCTTGTTTCAGATAATTAGTTATACAATATTTTAAATTTGCCACCTAATTGCCACCTAAAGCAAAATAAAAAGACCATGAGGCCTTATAAACAAACAAAATGAGACGCCGTAGCGTCTCTTCAGGGAGATTCGTTGTATATTATTTTTCTAGCATATTTTGCATTGCTTTTTGTTTTATCATTTGCCAAATTTATCGCAAAATACCCTATTTTACCTGTCTTGTTCTATGCCAATGTTCCCAATATGTTTACGAGAGATTTGTCAAAACACCACTTTGTTTACAAAAATCATTATAATAAAAAGAGTCTTTATTTGACTTCAAATTATTTTTATATAATTATCCATTCACCGTTTCGTTTTCCATTTTTTTCTAGCAATAAGTCCTTTCCCCTTGCATTTCATTCATTCTTGTTTTAACTGTTCTTAGTGACCTATTAATCATATTAACAATTTCTTCTTGTTTAATCATTGAATTACTTTTAATAATATTTATACTTGCTTGCACTTTGAAAATACATCATCTAAAAATTAAAAAGAACTTAGATTTTACTATCTACTCTTTCTATTTTAAAATCTTATTGATTAAATTATATTCCTTTTTTGAAGATTTTTCTCCACACTTATTCTACACTAACATAATCACTTTCTTCTTCCTACTTGTCAAGCCTACATTTGTTAACATATAATCAAATTAAAATTTTTAGATATAAAAATGCCTAAGTTTATAACCTAGACATATCTTATATTTTATACACTTACTTCGCACCACATTTTTTTATTTCTTAAATCATTTATTATCGCATTTATTTCATTACTTGTTTTTGCAAAGTAAGTTTTTCCATTACAATCTGCTACATAAAATAAATAGTCTGTGTGTGTGTATTCAATTGCTCCTATTAATGAATCTAATCCCGGATTACTTATAGCACCTACTGGAAGTCCTAATTTATTTACACATCTTGTATTATATGGATTAGAACAATTATTAAATTGTTCAATAGTTAATCCACCTTTTTTAAAATCATCTATTTTATATGCATAGTATGCGGTCATATCACTACCCAGTGATATATTTTTTTTGATTCTATTTACTGATACTCCTACTACACCTTTTCTATCACTTCCTGGAAGTGACTCAACTTCTGCAATACTTGCTAAAATAACTAATTCATTTATTGAAAATTCACTTTTTTCTATTTCTTTTTTATATGGACTAATTTTATTTCCAAATTCGTTTAGCATTGTTTTAATTATTGTTTTAACACTTACATCTTTATCTGTAAATTCATATGTGTCTGGAAATAAATACCCTTCTAGTGGATAATATATATTTTCATTTAATATACTATCATCTAAAAACCAGTATGCATCTATCATTTCTTTTGCGAATTCTCTACTTTCAAATATCTTAATAATATCTTCATATTTATTATTTGTATTATTTTCAATTTCTTTTGCTATTTTTCTTGCATTTAATCCTTCTTTAAAAGTTATTCTTAAGTTATATTTATTTGTAACTTTCCCGTTTGATATATTTTTTATTATCTTAATACTACTATCACTAGTATTAAGTTCATATATTCCTGCCTGCATATTATATCTACTTAGTTTTATATATATTTTTGAAAATAATTCACTTCTTATAACATTATTTTCTTTAAGTAGTTTTAATATGGAATCCACACTCATTCCACTTTCTATATTTACTTCTACTACTTTATTATTTTTCTTATTATCAACGCTTTTTAAGTTAAAATAAAAAATTCCTACTATTATATTTATAACAATAAGTAATAATATTATTACTGCCATTATTACTCTAATTTTATTTATTTTTACCTTTTTCAATACTACCACCTAGTTAAGTATATCATAAAATATAAATAAAAAATAGATGCATTTAACATCTATTTAAACCTCTTGTATAACTGTTATAATCATTGGTTTACATTCTGTTTCATAATATAAGTATTTTCCTACTTCATCTCTTATTGAATTTTTTATTTTATTAAATTCTACATAATTATTATTAGTATTTTCAATGATTTTTTCTTTAGAAATTCTTTCTATTTCTTTTATCATATCTCCACTATCTTTAACATATACAAACCCACGTGTTAATATAGCTGGTCCAGCTAAAATTTCTTTAGACTTTTTATCAAGTGTTGCACATACTATAACAATACCATTATCACTTAACATTTCTCTATCTTTAAGTACTAGTTCTCCAATATCCTCACTAGCTGTACCATCTATCATAATATCATTTACTTCTATATGTTCATTACTTTCTTTTAATACTCCATTATCAAACTCTACTACATCTCCATTTTGCTTTAGTAATATATTTTCTTTAGGTATTCCTATTAAACTTGCTATATTTGCATTTGCAACTTGGAAGCGATATTCACCCATTACAGGGAAATAATATTTTGGATTAATTAAATCAAGCATAAGCATCAAATCTTCACTAGAAGCATGATATGTAATATTATTTTTTGATAAAGTAACTACTTCTGCTCCACATCTTGCTATACTATCACATATTCTTACAGCAGCTTTTTCAGTAGCGTCTGTTATTGAATCTAGGAAAAATACTGTATCTGTAGGTTTAATTTCTATATATTTATCATACCCATTTAATATTTTATCTAAATTAACAAAAGGTCTTTCATTGTCTGATGAAGTTAATATTAATACATCTTTATCTTCGATATTAGATAAATCTCCTATTTTATCTCTATTAATATGCAAATAATTATTATCAAGTAAATATTTAATAGTTCCTTGTAAGTTTTTACCCATTATTACTATTTTTCTATGAGTCTTACTTATTTCATCAAATAATTCTTGAATTCTACAAATATTGTTTGAATATATATTAAATATTATTCTATCTTCTTTTCTTGTTAATGTTTCTCTAATTAAACTAGCAATACGATGATTTGGGCTTGTATATCCTTTTTTCTCAGCATACAATGATTCACTCATTAAACAAAGTACTCCTTGTTTTCCAACATATGCTAGTTTACCAATATCTGTTTTAAAAGATCCTCTCATAGTTGGATCAAATACAAAGTTACCAGTGTATACAATTGCTCCATCTTTTGTATTTATTACATATCCTACATTATCTGGAAGAGAATGTGTTAAATTAATTGGAAAAACTGATACTTCTCCAAAATTAATTTTCTTGTGTGCAGAAATTTCTATTAAATTATTTGCAACAACATTATGTTCTTGTAATAATCTTTTTATTGATTCTGCTGTAAATTTAGTTGCAAATATTTTAATATTAGGTAGTTCACTAACAATATCTCTAAGTGCTCCTATTTGTTCACTATGAGCATGTGTTATAAATATACCTTTTACTCTTTTAATATTATTTTTTATATAAGAATAATCAGGAATTATATAATCAACTCCTAAAAACTTTTCATCAGCATATTTTGATCCTGCATCAAATACAAATATGCTTTCATCTATTTCAACCACGTACATATTTTTTGAGTTTTCATTAAGTCCACCCAAACTAAAAATTTTTATTTTACTCACCTTTAAAACTCCTTTCTTAAATTTCAAAAGACAATGCGTAAAAATTATAACAAAAAATGCATAAAAATGCAAATTATATATTTTATTTAGATACCATATTCATAATACTACTTACTATCATACTAGAAAAAGTATTTTTAGTTTTATATCTTACAAAGCCTGTAATCAGTCCAAATAAAAGGCCTATAACTAGTTTAAATATAATAAGTCCAAAACTAAATACTTTAAGTAAAATTGCTGAATCAATATAAAATACACTATAAATACTAAATAACAATGTAGTTATAATATATACATACATTTCATTTTTAAACATTTTTAATAATCTTGACCAAATATATCCTCTAAATAATAATTCTTCAAATATTGGTAAAGTTATTGTTCCATATAATATTTTAAATATATTATTCATACTAAATTTATTTAATAATAAGTTAATAATAAATAATATTATAAAGATTGATATAAGAAGTAAATATGCATTTTTATTATTTACCTTAAATACTCTTAAATCTATTTTATTCTTTTTACAATACTTAACTAGTAAATATGTATATATTATAAATATAACCATATTTAATATATTAAGACTAAGTTCTGTAATTGGAATAAATAATAATAATACTCTTCTTACAGCTATTCTTATTATTTGTAAAGATACTATTATTAATATTATTTTAAATATATTTTTAAGTTTACTATCCATACGCTTCACCTATTTAATTATACTAAAAAAATTAATTTTATTAAATACAATTTTCTAATCAAAATAAAATAAAACCCTTATAATAAGGGTTATATTCATCATGGCGGAGCAGGAGAGATTTGAACTCTCGCACCAGTTTCCCGGTCTACACCCTTAGCAGGGGCGCCTCTTCAGCCTCTTGAGTACTACTCCGTGACTAACCATAATTATATTATATTTTTTATTTTTTGTAAATACATTTTTGTATTAAAAGCAAATAAAAGAAGTGCTATTTTATTTCAAATAGTACTCCTTTTTCTTTATTTATAGCTTTTATATTGTAGTTATATAAGTTTAGACTTTGCTTTACAATTGATAGTCCTAAACCAAATTTTCCTTTTATACCCTTTTTATATTGAGTAAAAATATCATTTATGAGTTCATCATCTATTTTTTCACCATCGTTGTAAAACATTATTTTATTATTTTTAATTGTTACTTTTATTAGGGAATCTGCATATACGACAAAGTTTCCAAACATATTATCAATTATGGTTTTCCATATTTCTAAAGTTCCTCTTACAACATTTTTTTTGCCTATATCAAGTTCCCATTTAACGTCTCTTCTTTGTAGTTTATACTTTTCTATAAGTTCAGTTAGTAGGTTAGTTATATCGACTGTTTCGTCTTTGTGTTCATTTGTTTCTTTTAAATAATTAATTTTATTTAATTCAAGTATCATATTAACATCTTTAGAAAGATTTTTAATTTCATCTCCTATTGTATCAATTGCACTTTCATATGTTATTACTCCATCATGTGCGGCTTCTACATACCCAGATATTACTGAAATTGGAGTTTTTAGTTCATGAGATATATTTTGAAAAGTATTATTCCTATATTCCTCCTTTAGATTAATTTCTTTTCTCATATATTCGGCTGAATTAATTAATGAATTTAATTCATCATTAATCCAAAATTTGTGTGAGTGATCGTAACTACTATTATCTAAGTTAGCGACTTTTTCTTTAATCTTTGATATTTTACTTACAAGAATATTACCCCATGCGACTAAAACAAGCGCAATTGTGAATATAGTAATGGAAATTACAGGAAATCCGATTAAACTAAATGTCCTTCTTTGGGATGTTATATATGAATCATCTGTTAGAGTGATTACCACTTCTAAGTTTCTATTTGCAGTTTTGTAGTAGTATGTTTGATTATTTAAGATGAATTTACCTTTAGAATTTTTTGCATTTTTAAGTATTAGATTTGCATCTTCCTTCTTAAAATAATCAGTAAAGTTTTTTGAAATGTAAATATTAGTGTCATTTTTTATTATATAAGCAACATTACTACTCGTTATATTTGTATTACCCTCTATGAATGATAAAGATTGATTTAGCACTTCATAAATATTCTTTTCATAGAAAGGAGTGAGTAAGTTAGGAAGAATTACAACAAGTGAGATAAAAGATACAATAAGTGAAAATGCTATTAAATATAATAATTGGCTTTTTAGATCTAGATTTTTAATATATCTTTTTAATTTCTTCATAATAATCTATATCCATATCCATATATTGTATTAATTTTTAGCTTCTTCATTTTGCTTCTTAATCTTCTTACTAAATCATCTACAACTCTATCGTTTCCATAGTAGTCTTCTTTCCACACCGAATTTAAAATTTCTTCTCTTGAAAAAGACTTTCCTTCATTATTTAATAGTAATATTAGTAATTCAAATTCTAACGTAGTTAAATTTATTTCTTTATCGAATTCTAAAACACTTCTTTTATTTACATCAACTATATAATCTCCATAAGTAATTTTTTCATAAGTATCATTATATACTCTTTTTATTATATTATTAACTCTAAGTATTAATTCTTTTGGAGAATATGGTTTTGTTATATAATCATCACTACCAAGTTCTAGACCTATAATCTTATCTAGATCTTGATCTCTTGCGGATGTAAATATAATTGGAACTTTTTCATCAGTTTCTCTTATATGTTTAATAATATCATATCCACTGATGTCATCTCCTAGCATTATATCAAGTATCCATAGATGAATTTTTTCATCTACTTCCATTGCTTCTTTTCCACTATAACATTGTATAACTTTATAATTTGCTTTTTCTAAATAGGTTTTGATTAAATCATTAAGATTTTTTTCATCTTCAACCAAACATACATTAAACATATTTAATCACCTCTTATATTATATCAAATTTTCTCTTATTATCACCTCCTATGTTTCAATAATAATATTTAAGTAACAAAAAAATAGAGGAAAATTATGTGAAATAATGTGAAAAGGAATCAAACGCCTCTTTTGATTCCTTTTATTCTCATTATTAACTTTCTTAAATTATCTACTGGTATTACAGTAAATGCAAGTAAAATAGTTATTATTAATTCTCTTATGGTAAGACCTGAAGTCCTAAATAAATGCCCTCCATAATAAATCATAATTATTTGCATTCCTATAATAAATGTAATTATTAATATAAATACTTTATTTTTTCTTAAGTTAGATAATAAATTTAATCTATATGTTCTTGCATTAAATGCATTAAATACATCTATAAATATTAAAAGCCCAAAAAATGCAGTCATAAAATATTTATCTGTCACACTTTTTCTATATAGATTATAGAAAAGTGGTACTTTTAAAAATAATATACATAATACTGCTGAATATATTCCTGTTACTAATATTTCATTTATCATATATTTATTTATTACATTTTCACATCTTTTCTTGGGTGGTTCATACATATATTCTAAAAGAGCTGGTTCATAGCTAAATGCTAATCCTGATAATGTATCCATAACCATATTAATCCAAAGCATTTGTATGACTGTTACTGGTGTATTTACTCCTATAAAAGGACCAATTATAGATAATGATAATGCACATATATTAGATGTAAGTTGTAATATTATAAATTTTCTTATACTTTTAAATATTGTTCTTCCATACAGTATTGCTTTTGTTATAGACATAAAATTATCATTTAGTATTACTATATCACTAGCTTCTTTTGCTATTTCTGTTCCACTACCCATAGCAAATCCTACATCTGCTTTTTTTAGTGCAGGAGCATCATTTACACCATCTCCTGTCATACCTACAACATATCCTAATTCTTGAGATAATTTTACGAGTTTACTTTTATCTTGAGGAAGACTTCTTGCGACTATCCTAAGTTTAGGTATTATTCTTTTAATCTCTTCATCAGTCATTTTATTTAATTCATCACTAGTAATAACTATATCATCATTATTAACTAAACCTAATTCACATCCTATAGAATACGCAGTATCTTTATTATCACCTGTAATCATAATTGTTCTTATACCTGCGTTATTAACAAGTTTTATTGCATCAGTTGCTTCAGTTCTTATTTCATCTTTTATATATGAAAAACCTAAAAGTATATAATTTTCACTATTTATCGCTACTGCAAAACACAATACCCTAATTCCTTTTTTCTCTATTAAATTTATTTTATCTAAAATATGTTTTCTATTTGTAAGTAATCTTTTATTACAATTATCATCATAATAATAATTACACATTGGTATTACTTTTTCACTCGCACCCTTAAGTAAACTTAATTTACTTTTTAAATATACTTTTGAATACTTATTTTTACTATTAAATGGTATTCTTTTTATTACCTCATCATTATCTTTTTCACCATTCATAAAAGCCATAAGTGCCCTATCAGTAATGTTTCCTCCAATAATTTTTCCACTATTAGCCTCATAAACGCTTTCATTATTTAATATAAATGATTTTTTTACTAATTCATATAACTTTTTATTATTAGATATTTCTAATGATGAATCGTATTCTTTTAAAGTAGGAGTTACAAATCTAATTACTTCTAATTTACCTTTTGTAAGGGTACCTGTTTTATCTGTAAAAAGTATGTTTATATTCCCAGAAGTTTCTATTCCTATCATTTTTCTTACTAATACATTATCTTTAAGCATTCTTCTTGTATTAGATGAAAGAACAAGTGTTATCATCATAGGTAGTCCTTCTGGCACTGAAACAACTATTATAGTTACAGAAAGAGTAAGTGCATATAATACGTAACTTGACATTAAAGGAAAATTAGTTAATGTTTTTATAATTAAATCTATATTAAAGTTATTATTTATTACTACTACTGAAAATAAATATGAAAAAAATACTAAAAATGCGCCTATATATCCAATTCTACTTATTATTTTTGCAAGATGTCTAAGTTTTAGTTTTAAAGGTGTTTCCGGACTACTTTCTTTAAGTTCTTCAGCAAGGCGCCCATAAAATGTATTTTTTCCAACATTAGTTACTACCATTACACCAATACCACTAGATACTATACTCCCCCTGTAAAGAGTATTCTCACTTACTACTTCTTTAACTAATGATTTTTTATATTTTTCTTTTGCTTCACCATTTAATATAGATTCATCAACACTAACGCTTCCTTCTAGTAATATCCCATCTGCAGGTATTTTTTCACCAGAAGATAGTAGTACAATATCCCCTGTAACTATTTCATTTACATATATTTCTAATATTTTACCATCTCTTCTTACCCTACACTTTATAAGTGAAGCTTCTTCTTGTAATCTATTAAATGCTTTTTCACTTCCATATTCAGAGATAGAAGAGATAAAAGAGGCTAAAAAAATTGCTATTACTATGCCTATTGTTTCATACCAATCAAATGATTTAATTAAAAATATAACCTTTATAGCAAGTGCTATAAGAAGAATTTTAATTATAGGATCTCCTAAAGATTCAATTAATAACCTTATAAAACTATTACTACTCTTTTTTCCTAAATCATTCGTGCCATATTTATTTTTATTACTTTCTACTTCACTACTTGTTAACCCTTCTTTAACGTTAGTATATTTCATAGATTGTCCTCCTATACAATATATTAAGAAGAGTTTTAGTTTAGAATTAAAGAATAAATTATTTTTACCTAAATTTAAATTGAAAAATATTATCATGTGTGATAACATAAAATTATTAAGAGGTGACTATAATGTTTGATAGTAAATATTTTAAACTTAAAAAAGTTTATACTAACGAAAATGGTGGTTCTATTTTATTTGATAAAAATATTACGTTTGATGGACTTGAGTATTTCTTTTATGTATATGATAAAGATGAAGATAATGTTGCAATATATATTGGTGATGAAGAATTTGATGAAAAAGAATATAATGTTGTAACTCTTAAGACTTATTTAGAACAACATGGGTATAGTGATGAAGAATTTAAAAATCCATTTAATAGGACTAAAAAAATAGTAAAAACTATTGATTATGAAAACTCTAAAGTTAAGAATAAAGTAAAACAAAAATAACAGTTGCCTGTTATTTTTTCTTTCTAAAGAATGTTTGTATTACATAGAATAAGAATACTAAATATATACCTATATAAAGCCACACAAGTACTGTTTCTATAATACCTGATGAATGTGAACATATAATATCAAGTACTGAATTTGGAAAATACTTATTAACTAAATTTGAAAATTCAGGTACATTAATCATTCTTTCTATTTTATCTAATATCCTTAAAAATATATCAATTATACATATTACATATACTGTATTACTAAGTTTTCTAAAGAATACTATTGTAAGAACTATAAGTATAATTAAAATTATTAAATCCATAAAAATCACTTCCAATGTTAATTATACCATACATATTTTTTTAATTAACAAAAAATAAATAAAAAAAAATAACTTTACGTTATTTAATAAAATGGCGTCCCCGGAGCGATTCGAACGCCCGACCGATCCCTTAGAAGGGGATTGCTCTATCCAGCTGAGCTACGGGGACATAATATCAACTGACATTACACATTATATAACAAAAACTCTTATTAATCAAGAGTTTTTATCACACTTTTTAAAATTTCTTCCCCATTTGCCATAAATACTACCTCATCCACATCATAATTATCCCTAATTGATAAGCAAATTGTATATAATACTTCTTCCATTAGTTTCTTTTTTTCAAGATTATCAAATATATAATCATTAAATGTTAATTCCATTATTTTATCTTTTATATTATAATTAAGTAATTTTGTATTTAGATTTAGAAAACTCATTAAATTACCCTGGTATGATGGTCCACTAGATAATTCATCAATTATTACTTTTATCTTCTCATTTTGATTATTATCTATTTTAGTTACTGGAATATAGTAATATCCATCACTATTTTTATCAATATAATATATAGTAGTTGCGGTAATATTTTTAGTATCTGTTAAATTATATACTTTGTTTATACCTATATTTTTTGTAAGTGTAGTTGGTAAATTTGTTTTTGTTTTTGGAAGTACTCGTAATAAATTTCCTTCTACATATATTAATATTTCTTTTACTTCATCAATAGATGTAAGTGAATATACAATTGCTTCAATCATTTTTTCTTCTAAAGCCTCATCTATTTCAAGTAATTCTTTTGAAAAATTTATTTTTAATAATCCATCTTTTATATCAACACTTAATACCTCTGTTCCACTTGGAATAATACCTCTAAACCCATTTGGTATATTACTTTCCTTTTTACCACCCATTATTAAATATTCAAGCATTGTTTTAACTTTTTTTATAGTTTCTTCTTCATTAACAATTACATTAGTTCTTGCAACATAATTATCTTTATTTACTAAATATATCTCATGAGTTTTTACATTATTATCAACATACTCTATATCCTCTTTAATATTTAAACCTTTTTCTTTTTCAGTTGATGGAAATAATAAAAATAAAGCACAAATAAATAATAATATACTAGCTAGAGAAATTCTTTTTATTGTCATATTTTTTAACATAGAAACACCTCAATAAATAATATGTATAAAAACAAATATAATGAAAAAAATCGCATTAGCGACTTTTAAATTGATAATTCCCCTAGTTTTATAAGTTCTATTACAGCTTGAGTTCTTCCTTTTACACCAAGTTTTTGCATTACATTAGAAATATGATTTCTAATTGTTTTTTCACTTATGTTAAGTTCTTCTGCGATATCTTTAGTACTTTTATTTAATATAAGTAAGCTAAATACTTGATGTTCTCTTTTTGTTAAAATTCCTTTTATCATACGTCCTCACTTTCTATAGAAGAGGTATTAATTATTATTCATAATATTGTATGATAAATTGTAAAATAAGTTCTACTCAATATATGTAAATTCATAATCTAATATTCTTACTGTATCTCCAGAGATTGCGCCTTTATTTTTAAGCTCATCATCTATTCCCATGTTTTTAAGTTTACGTGCAAATCTTAATGTTGCATCATTTGAATTGAATTTTGTCATTTTAAATAATTTTTCAATAGTATCCCCTCTTACTACCCATGCATCAGATTCTTTTGTGATAGTAAATGGTTTTTCACGTTTAAATTTATATAATACATGACTTTCTATTTCAGTATCTTTATATAGTGGTGTAGATTCTATTTCATCAAGCAAACTAGATATTTTATCTATTACTTTATCAAGGCCGTCATTATTAAGAGCACTTACTTCAAATACTTCTTCTTTAACCTTACTCTTAAATTCTTCTAAGTTTTCCTTAGCACCTTCCATATCCATTTTATTTGCAATTATAATTTGTTTTTTATTAATTAATTTTTCACTAAATTTCTCTAATTCCTTATTAATTAATACATAATCATCATATGGATTTCTTCCTTCAAAACCACTCATATCTATTACATGACAAATTATTCTAGTTCTTTCAGCATGTCTTAAAAATTTATCTCCAAGGCCTTCACCATCACTAGCACCTTCAATAAGTCCTGGTAAATCTGCCATTACAAATGTTTTATTATCTTTAGTTGTTACTACACCTAAATTAGGGCTTAAGGTTGTAAAGTGATATGCTGCTATTTTAGGATTAGCTCGTGATACTTGCGATAATATTGTACTTTTTCCTACACTAGGTAGTCCAACTAAACCTACATCTGCAAGCATTTTTAATTCAAGTTTTATATATCTTTCTTCCCCTGGTTCTCCATGTTCAGACATATCTGGAGCTGGATTTGTTGGTGTTGCAAAAGCTTTATTACCACGTCCACCACGTCCACCATATGCAACTATAATCTCTTCATCACTAACTAAATCAGCAATAACATTACCAGTTTCTATATCAGTAATAACAGTTCCTTCTGGTACCTTTATTACTACATCATCCCTACTTTTACCAAATCTATTTTTTCCAGAACCGTGTTCTCCTCTTTCACCTTTGATTTCTTTTTTGTATTTTAAATCAAGTAGAGTTTTGAGTCCTTTATCTACTTTAAATACTATATTAGCGCCACGTCCACCATTTCCTCCATCTGGTCCTCCGTTAGCAACAAACTTTTCACGTCTAAAAGAAGTGCATCCATCTCCACCACTTCCTGCGATTACTTTTAATTTAACCTCATCTACAAACATAAATCCTCCTTTAATTCGTAACACAAATATTATACAATAAGTACATATTTAGTTCTATACTTTTAAGAAAAAAACTAGGCAACCCTAGTTTCATATATGCTTACTTGTTTTTTATCTTTTCCTTTGTGTTCAAATTTAACATATCCATCCATCTTTGCATATAAAGTATGATCAACTCCCATACCTACATTGTTTCCAGGATAAACTTTAGTTCCTCTTTGACGATATAAAATTGAACCACCAGTAACATATTCACCATCAGCAGCTTTAGCACCTAATCTTTTAGATTCAGAATCTCTACCATTAGTAGTAGAACCTTGTCCTTTTTTATGTGCGAATAATTGAATGTTAAACTTCATCATGTTAACACCTCCTAATATCTATATTATCTTTATAATCGTTTTTTAATTCAGTTAATAAATTAATCATATTATTAATTAATCCATCAACTACCTTATTATGCTTAAGTATTTCTATTGTAAGAGTATCTCCTTCAATTACATTTAAAGAAGATGGCTCAACAGATAAAATACCATTTACTGTAGTAATTACTGTACTACTAACTGCTGCACATACAATATCTTTTCCATATTCATCATATAAAGCATGCCCAGTAATTTCTATTTTATCTTTACTTACTACTACCTTAATCATATTATTTTTCTTCTATACTTGTTATTTTAACCTTAGTATATGGTTGTCTGTGTCCTTGTTTTTTATGATAGTTATTCTTTTGTTTATACTTAAATACAACTACCTTCTTTTGTTTACCATGTTTAATAACTTCACCTTTAACAACTACATTATTTAAATATGGTTTTCCAGCAACACCATTTACCATTAAAACTTTGTCAAAAACAACTTCTTTACCAGCTTCAGTATCTAACTTTTCAATATAGATTTCTTGTCCTAGTTCAACATAATATTGTTTTCCACCTGTTTCAATTATAGCTTTCATTTTATTACCTCCTTTATACAATAGACTCACCTTTAAGGTACTTACGTTTAAAACCTATTCAGAGTGGTTGAAAGACCGAGGTCTTACAAACGTTTAGATAATACCATATTTTTACGATTAAGTCAAATATTTTTATTGCCAAAACTATATTTTTAGCATACTTATAAAAAATGAAAATACTAATTATTTAGTACTTTCATTTTATTGTGGGATTATTTTTTTATAAATCCTTCAAATGCTTCAGGCTCAAATAATGAATTTACATTATTTTTTTTTATTCTTTCTAAAAGAATAGCATACTTTATTGATATTAAATCTAATTCATCTTTTTTACGTAATTTACTTACCCATTTTTTAGGAAAACTTTCCACTCCATACAAGGCCCCTGATAAAGCTCCTGTTATTCCTGCAATTGTATCTGTATCATATCCAGTATTAACAGCCATTTTAATAGCATCTTCAAAATTATCAGTATTTAAAACACTATATATTGCACATTCTAGTGAATCAACAACATATCCTGAACCATTAATATCTTTATCTTTAGTATCTTTAAAATCAAATCTTAATAAATTTGAATAAGCATCAACTGCTTCTTCAGAAAAATATTTATAATAATCTATATTCAAAATATCAGCAAAAGACATTTCTTTGTTTCTATTTTCATATAAACCTCTTAAAAATTCTGTAAAGATAAAGCATCCCATTTTACTAATATCATGTGCATGTGTTAATGAAGATCCTTTTGAAATAATTTCAGCGGTTTTATCCGTAGATAAATCACATTGTATACAATATAGTGAAAATGGTAATATCCTCATTAAAGAACCATTTCCGTTATCTCTAATCTCGGATCCTCCACATTTTAAAGGCTCTACCCCACTAGCATAATTCGTTAATGCTTTATTAACAGTTCTACCTAATCCAAATGGGAAGTCAAGGGAACAATACATTCCCTTTCTCCACCAATTTATATAAGAATCCATTATTTTTGAATAATCAAACTCACCCTTACTTTCAATAATTGCATCCATTGTTGAATAAATCATTGAAGTATCATCACTCCAAGCACCAGACATAATTCTATCTGACCAACGGCTTTTAAAATCCATATTAGTATCTTTCCCAATCATCTCATCTAGCTTGTGTCCTCTTATTTCATCCTTTGTTAAAAATTCATATGGTACTCCAAACGCATCTCCTATAGCAAAACCAATTAAACTAGAATTTTCTAATTTAGTATTATTAGTTTTCTCATTTTGATATACATCAGAGTAATAAACATTAGTTGGAGTCCAATTAAGATCTTCTTCAAATCTCATCAAACTTTCCATGGGAATTTCTCTTGTTATTTGTTTTCCATTTGTTTTATCAACAACAAATATTGGTTGTTCAAATCCAGTTTTTAAATCTACACTTGAATCATTAGTTAACATTAATAAATCACCACATGTAGCAATAACTCTTGTACTTATATTTATTTTTTTCATATTAATATATCCTTTCTATAATACTCTCCATGGAATATTTGCTTGTTCTAGTTTTTCAATTAAACTCTCAGAAGGTAACTCCATAAAAATTACTTCTTTAACTACTTCTGGTGTCATAGCATGAGATGCTTGACCATAAATTTGACATTCAAGATAATTACGATCAGCATCATTAAATATTTTTGTTAAATCAGCATTTCTAAATTTTTCTAAAGATTTAAAACGGTATCTAATAGACTCTGTAATACCACCAGAATATACGGGATTATCAAGTGTTGCAGCGCGCTGTACACCAAATGAGTCCCCCATAGTGATTGAAGTTGTTTTCCTAATTGCTTCTTTGTTAAGTATTATAACACATTTTTCTTCTCCTGAACCATACCACCAGCCTGGTCCAGTTTTTATGTATGTTTTTAATTTCGCAACATCTGCATCTGTAGGAAACATCATTCCATAAATAGGTCTATCGACGTAAGGTGTATCGTATTCTATTCCAAAAACACGATTTTCAACTCTTGATCTATCCCTATGTTTATCTTCAATTTTTACTGGTGGGCCACCTTTAGTTGCACTACTTGTTTTAGTTTCAAATTGATTTTTAATATACCCTGAATCCAAAATATCTGGAAGACTTTTTACACCTTTTCTTATACCGACATATCCTTTCTCAACAAAGTCTCGAATTTTTTTGTCTAATTCAAATTGCATTTGATCTATAGAAATTCCAAACGCTTCTGCTAAATTAGGTACACTATCTCCAAGCTCCTCATAAAAACTTATACCCATGTCTTTAACTTTTCTTTCTATTATTTCAGCAGATAATGGTGCTCTATTTCTACCCAAAATATATCTTTCTGATCCATCATATTTATCTCCCTCGCTAAAATCAATAGGATCTATCTTTGACTCTTTTGATGCTAAATCCCTAGCCGCTCTTTCCGCTTCTATTCTCTTGGTCTTTAATTTTTCGAGTGTATCAAGCAACTCCACTCTAGAACGCCCAGAAAACCCTATATCTTCTCCTGGCTTAATTTTCATAATTTCTTTTTCTGTAAAACTGATTATTACATCTACTTCCTTAACTGTTGGAGAAACACTTTCAATTATTGCCCTTGTTTTGCCTATTCTTACTTCTGACATTTCTTTTGTGAATATCTTTTCAATACCACTTTCATATTCTTTATTAAGTCTATCAATTGCGTCTTGATAATCTTGCTCAAGTGCTATTAATTTACCATTATATTTATATTCCATAGCTATATCATTTTCTATATCATAATCTGATAAAGTATTTTTTGTAGCTGTTTTTAATTCTTTTACTTTTTCACTTTTTTCGAGTTCTAGTAATCTTCTTTGTGATTCATAATCTTCTTCAAGCTTAGCAAGTTCATCTTCTAAACGTGGTTTTAACTTAGTTTCTATTGAATCAACTATAGTTTCCATTCTTTTTAAATGTGATTCTTCAATTGAAATTTCTGCTTGACTATCACTGTTAGTGTCTGAAAAAACATCTGAATTTATTTCTGCTAATGTTGAATTTAGATTATATTTAACCATAGCTTTCAGTTTCTCTATGCTTTCTGTCGATTCCATGCCTTGTTCGTTTAGAAAATCAAATATTTGTTGAGCATTTTCTACATTATAGAATCCTGAATTCAATGCGTTTTGTGTCTGTCTTACAATATCCCCATATTTTGATGCTATTTCATTGCTTATTATTACTGGTGTTTCATTATGCAACACACCTTCTTTATTTAATATAACTTCTCCTGGTTTCATTTTTTTAGTTACATCTAATAACCTTTGTACTTGATTTAAAGTTAACTCTGGTCCTGTAACTCCATCAAAACATCTTTCTATAAGATTTATTTTTAAATTTTCTATACTTTCTGTTGATTCTATACTTTGTTCGTTTAGAAAATCAAATATCCTCTGAACTTCATCAAATGAAACCTTTCCTAAATCCAATGCATTTTGTGCTTGGATTACTATATCTCCATACTTTGTTACAATATTATTGCTTATTATTACTGGTGCTTCACCTTCTAATATACCAATTCTATTTAATATGACCTCTCCTGATTTTAATTTCTTTGTTGCATCTATTAATCTTTGCGACATATCAGATGTTAATTCTGATTCGTATTCGATTTCTAAAATACTTTCCGCAAGTTTTACTTTTAAATTTTCTATACTTTCTGTTGATTTTACACCATTCTCATTTAACAATTTAAATATTTGTTGAGCATCTTCTTTGGTAAACAATCCTGAATCCATTCCTATCTGTGCTTGCTCTACTATATTTCCATACTTTGATGCTATCTCTTTACTTATTACTACTGGCGTTTCACCATCTAGCACACCGGTCCTATTTAATATAACCTCTCCTGGCTTTAATTTCTTTGTTGCATCTAATAATGTTTGAATCTCCTTTGTTACGTTCAAATTTAATCCATCCAAAACATATGCCATTCTATGTATTACATCATCTGAAAAATTAGGATCAGATAACGCATCTTTTAAAGCGTTTGTATCTGATGCTAAACGTTTTTCACTTGCATAAAATTCATCTATAATACTTTCTTTAAGCAATGTTTTTAACCCTTCTATACTTCTTGTTGATTTTACACCATTTTCATTTAGTAAACTTAACATACTATGTGCAATTTCTTTATTAAATGTTCCTGAATCTAATCCTGTCTGCACTTGTTTTACTATGTCTGTAAATCCGTATCCAGGTTCATACATAACACGTTCTCCACTTATTACTACTGGTGTTTCACCATCTAGTACACCTTTTCTATTTAATATAACTTCACCCGGTTTTAATCTCTTTGTTGCATCTAATAATGCTTGTACTTCCTTTGTTACGTTTAAATCTAATCCTGATGCTTGTGCATCTATCATTCCACGTATTACATCATCTGCTGTTTTTAAATAAGGAGACTCAGCACCAGTTGTTTTAGTTAGCATATCTTTTAACGCATTTGTATCTGACGCTAACTCTATTTCAGATGAATAATATTCTCTAAGGAAATTTGTTCTATCTGTTTCTGTCCATGCTGTATCTGCTTCAACCTTAGTTTCTAATGTAGTTGTTGGTTCTGGTGGAATTATTTTAGCACTATCAGTATCTAAGTTTATATCTTCACCTGACTTATTTATATTTTTAGACCAATCACCAAATTTAGATACAACTGGATCAGAATTTAATAATACTTTTGCTAAATCAGAATCTGATTTTATTGCTGGTGATTCTATATTTACACCCATTTCCGTTTTAGCACTGATTTTTTGAATTAAATCTTCAAGAGTACCATAACGATTAAGCATATCTGTTTTTGCAGTTTCTAACATTTCTCGTATTTCGTAGTCAAAATAATCATCAAAATTCCAATTGTATATTTTATCTATTTTTTCTCGTACATCATTTAATGTATTCTCTGCTTGGTTAGTTATATTCTCTCTTACAACACTATCTGAATCAAGTGATTCAATAATGTCAGTAAATCTTCTATTTGCATCTTTTACTAAAGAATCAAATTCTAAATATTCATTTTCTATTTTTCTATATAAATTTGAATTTTTACTTATATGTTCTCCTAATTCTTCAATCACTGACCACTCATTACCATTAGTTAACACTTTTGCATCCAAATTTTCTTGAACCATTTCCATTATAGTGGATTCACCAGTTTTATTTAGATTTGGTGCAGGTGGAACTATTTTAGCACTATCATAACCTATATTTACATCTTCTATCTGATTATTAGCAACATTATCACTAACATCTACTTTCTTTTGTGGTTCTAGTGTTGGTGTATCATATGAGTCATCCATCTTATAATCTTGGCTAACTTTTTGTTCAGTTTGTTTTACTGTATTATCACTTAAATCTGGTGCAAAATAATCTTCCATTCCACTTTTTACTACATTTTCTTGTAGATTTACATCTACGTTCTTGCTACTATCTAATGTTGGTGATGGTGGAATTATTTCACCATCGATACTGTTACCTATAGAATATTTATCTATAAAACCTGCCTCATACATACCTTTACTTATCGCTGGATTTATTAAATGAGACTTATCTCCAAACTCCAAAACCGAATTTAACGTAAGTATATTTTTTCTAAAATCATCTATATTAATCTTTGAACCATCTATATTTTGCTTATTTATGATTTCTTGAACAATTTCATTAAATTCACCTGTTCTAACTCCATTTATTACAACACTGTGGCTTACAAATGATTTCATGTTATTTTTAAAAGCATCAAAATTAAGAATTTCATTTACAATTGAAGTGGCCTTTGTTTTTGAAATGAAATGGCTTTGTTGAATTTTTTCTATTACTTGCATTTGTATATCACTCGATGAAGCAGCTATTGTATTATAATATGCCTGTCTTTCAATACTTGATACGTATTGTCTTAAAGTGCTGATTGTGTAAACGTCCGCTCTACCAAATGAAAAACTTCCGTTTTTTGATGTTAATCCACAAAGACATGGTGTACCATATGCATTTGGATTTTTACTTATTATTTCATTTGTAACTTCATCAATAATTTTGATTACTTTAGGATCATTAAAATATACTACTGCTTTATCAACATCAAGATTGCCTGTTATATAACTCCCTGTCGGCTTCATTCTTATATCTAATCCTTGATCTATACATCTTTCCATAATCATATCAAGAGTTTTATAATGAATTTCTGGGTTATTTGGATTAATATATGCTCGCATTCGTTTATTTGGCATTCCTGGTGGTAATTTTGGAGAATCTTTGCTTATACTAAACCCTTCACCAATATCAAACTTTGTATATCCTTGCCCACTTTCCATTGCTCTTAAAATATGTAATTCTGCTTTATTGTTAAATCGTGGAGCAACTAATGTTTCACTATCATACTCATTATTAGTAAAGAATAAATCTTTTAATTGGTTGGTTTTACCTTTGTTCAATGCTAAATCTTGAGCTACTTTTTGTAATGTTCTATCACTAATGTTCTCCTCAACACAATTTTCGAAAGATATAGTATTTTCTGACGTTAGTATTGATGATGAACTGATTACAGGATTAGCTTGTCTTTCTTTTGCTTTCTGTAATTCAAGTTGCAATTCATCCGCATGTCTTAGCCTAATTTCTTCTAATAATTCGGCTTTCGTCTTAGCTTTTACATTTGGAGTCTCTAATTCTGTCGATGTTTGTGGTACAAGACCTTTTTTTGTATTTGACGCAATATTATTGTTAGAATCCACAACCTGATTATTAGCAACATTATCACTAACATCTACTTTCTTTTGTGGTTCTAGTGTT
>ERZ827423.1424-NODE-1424-length-23455-cov-4.031795_pt1 | contig 23455 bp, 27 predicted proteins | sample MGYA00519775_ERZ827423 | MGnify/ENA primary metagenome ERZ827423 (study PRJEB31778, sample SAMEA3449296) | human gut metagenome | biome: human gut; feature: human-associated habitat; material: faeces | place: United Kingdom | collected 2010/2012 ...
GCTGATTCTATTACACTCATTATTTGTGGTACTGCTATTACTAGTATTACTGCTAGTATTACTATTACAGCAAGTAACTCAACTAAGGTAAAACCTCTTTTTTCCTTTTTCATTACATACTCCTCCTTTATTATTATGAACTTATTATAACACTATACTATTTTTATTGCTAAGCTTTAAAAAAAACAAAACTTAACATTTACAATTATTTACAAAAATATATAAGAAAATGCTTAGATAAATATCTAAGCACACTCATGAATAATAATCTCTTAATTTGTGTAAACTTTTACTTTCTATTCTAGATACTTTTGCTTGCGAATATCCAGTTATTAATGCTGTTTCACTTTGACTCTTATCAGAAAAATATCTAAGCCTAATAATTTCTTTCTCATCATCATCTAGTTTACTCATAATTTCATCAATTAATGTATAATCAACTTCATCTGTTTTTCCAATAACATCAATTAATGTTATCTCTTTTCCCTCATCATTAATTGGTTCATCTAAACTTTTTACACAATTTCTTGCATTTAATGCTTCAATTATTTTCCATTCTTCTACTCCAAGTTCTATACTAAGTTCTTCTGTTGTAGGCATTCTATTATATTTTTGACATAATAATTCAATTAATCTATCAAGTCTAGAACTTAAATATACTATATCTCTACTAATTTTCACACTTTTATTTTTTCTTACATAATTTTTCATTTCTCCTAAAATATATGTATACGCATAAGTTGAAAATTTAGTTTTTGTTGCGTATGATTCATCATAATTGTTATAAGCATTTATAAGTCCAATTACACCAACTTGGTATAAATCTTCTTTAGATTCATCTTTAAAATCATTTGCAATTTTATATATCATGCCTTTATTTTCTTCTATTACTTCATATAGCCTTATACATTTATCATCTCCTTATACATATTAAAGCACAAAATAAAATAAAAAAAACACTTTCGACATAACAAGTGTTTTTATTTAACTATTTTCAATTTTCCTATTATAGGAAGTTCTTTTGCTCTACCTTTTGATACGTTTACTATTCCTACTACAGTTATTAAAATAAGGCATAACCAACCAATTACAACTGGTAATGTTATCCACCAAGGTGTAATTCTTTCTACAACATACGTACCTAAATATGTTGATACTCTACCTATCCTTATAAGGCAAAGCAAATTAGAAAAGACTGTGTAACTTGCTGTTACAATAAGTAAATTCATTCCTTGTTTTGCATGATATTGTACAAACTTAGAACTTTTCCCAAGGAAATATGGAATAAATGCTAAAATACTTAAATACGAAACAAGTGCAAACCCCATATTATCTTTTATATCTTTTTTTGTAAAGTCTTTAGTTGAATCTTTTGTATCAAGTATCTTTTTAATACAATTTACAATTTTACTTTCATATTCCTTTTTCTTTTTTTCTTGATTTATTTCATTACCACAATTAGGGCAAAATTTAACTTTTTCTTTTAATTCAAAACCACATTTACTACAAAATGCCATATTATACCTCCTAAATATAAGGTAATTATATCATATTTTCATTATTTTATGTATTTTTTTAATAATACTTTACTTATTACTTAACATTTATTAACTATTTTAAATCTAATATTATTAATTGCTATTTTTTTAAATCATTTTCAACAATATGTTCATAATTTTTTTCCATATTTGATAATTTATTTTTCAAAAAATCAGGTTTAATTGAAGAATTTTTTATATCCTTTTTATCAATCCATTTATATATTATATTCTTTCCTTCTTCTATTCCACTAAATTCATTATTATCAATTAATTTAGAATCATCAGGAATATTTACTAAATATCCCAAAATATACTGATGTTGAATTTTCCCACCAAATTCAAAAAAGTATTCAGTAAACCATAATGGTCTTTCAACTATTGCATTTCTTTCACCAGTCTCTTCTTCAAGTTCCCTTAAAACTACTTCTTCACCAGTTTCTAAAGTTGCAATTGCACCACCTGGTAAAGCCCAATTTTCATCTTTTTTTCTTTTTTGAAATAATATTTTGTTATTTTTAATAATAACACCAACAGCTCTACAACTAAATTTAACATTCCCAATCATTAATCTGATATCATTCTCTTCCATATTTCCCTCCTATTGTAATTATATCATACATCATAAAATAATTTATTTGTTATTTTTACTTTATCATTAAAAAACACTTAGAACATTCTAAGCATTTTCAAAACTTTATATTCCCCTTTACTATATCTTCTAAATGTCTTATATACATAGTAAATAATCCTGCTTTATCTATATTTTTATCTACTGTTACATCTACTTTATTAATTATTTTTCCATCTTCTTTTACAGTAAGACTTCCAACTATTTCACCTTTTTTAATTGGCGCTTTTAAATTTTTTACATCTAGTTCATATGTTAGTTCTCCTACTTTATATCCTTTTTTATTTATTGATGCTACATCTTCATTTAAAACTATATTTGCAACTCTATCAATGCCTTTTTCTACCTCTTTAGTACCTAATACTTCATCTTTATTTAGGTACACTTCTTTTTGATATAAATTATATCCGTAATCTAAAAGTGCACTTACTTCTTTATTTCTTTCACTACTTGTATTTTCTCCCATTACTACTGCAATTAAACGCATTCCTTCTTTATTTATTGTTGCAGTTAAACAATAACCTGCACTATCAGTATAGCCTGTTTTAAGTCCATCTACACCTTTATAAAATCTTACTAGTTTATTTGTATGTGAATATTGCTATAGTTATTTAGAAAAAATATCATGAATTTTAAGTCAGTTAAAAATACTACTTATTATAAACCTACCGCACCTAACATCTATTTTTTATTTTTTAAATTTATATTTTGTTGGATAGAAGATTCAATCAAATTTGAATTTAATAATAAAGCAACTATTTCTGATGCCCTAGATTTTTTTACATTAAACAGTTCAGCAACATCTTCCCATTTGAAATCATACTGATAACTAAATTTATCAAACAATTTTCGAATTTTATCATGAGCACTCTTAGTCACGTTTCGTAAGTTTTTTATGCAATTTAATTGCAAAATAATCTTTATCACTAACAACATTTCCACTCATAACCGGACTTTTTTCACTAACTATCGGACTTTTTTTAATTTACTACAGATTTTAATTAAAACACAACACTCTCTATCATTACTTCATTGCCTTCCTTTCTTACTTTTATTTCTTTAACAAATCTTTCTAGAAACATTTTCTTTTCATGATTGTTTAAATGAATAAAATTATTTTTTAAATTAACTATAACTTCTTTAATAACCTCTTCATTAATTAGATCTTCTTCATTTGAATATTTATTAATTTTATCTAACTCATTATTTAACACTTCTAATTTAGAATCAATTACACTTTTTACTTCTTTAAAAGTATCGTAATCGATTTCATCAGTACTAAATAATTCTGTCATATCTTTTTTCTTTTTATTTAATTTGCGGGTTTGCTCTTGTAAATCTAAAGTATCATTATTTTCTATTATCCTTTTTTCTTTCTTTAAAATACTTTTATCAAATTCTAAATCTTTAATATTTTCTAAATAATTGATAAAAGCATTTTCTATTTTATTATGAGAAAATCCTGGAGCATTACAACTATTGTTGTTATGGCCATTACACTGATAAGTAATATATTTTTTGCCGCTTTGAAGTTGCCCTCTAGCATGATATCTACTTCCACATAAACTACATCTTAATACTCTAAAATAATAGGTATCATCAGAAGAATATTTTTTATTATGAAATCTCTTTCTTTTCTTCATTAAATTGCTAACACTATTAAATAAGTCTTCATTAATAATAGGCGTTACGTTTTTACCACTTACTTCAAAACCATTCTTTCTTCTTACTCCATATCTTACATTACCAATATAAAGAGGATTAGTAAGTATTGAATAAATAGTTGACCCATTCCAATGTCCTCCTCTTTTTGTTGGTACATTTAAATCTTTTAACTTTTTAGCAATTTTAACCATGGATTCACCATCTAAATACCAATTAAATATTTTCTTAATATAAATTGCTTCATTTTTATTAACTTTAAGTTTTCCAATACCCGCTAAATAATCATAACCAAAAACTCCATTACAATTAGTATAATTACCTTCTTTAGTTTTTTGCTCATATCCAAAAGTAACTCTTTCTGCTAAATTTTCTCTTTCAAATTCTGCAAATATTCCAATAATCTTAACAAACATTCTTCCAACAGCATTTGAAGTATCTATTTTCTCTGTTTGAGAGTTAAAAGTACAATTATGACTATCAAATAGTTCTATTAAATAAATAAGGTCTTTAACACTTCTTGTAAGTCTATCTAATTTGTATATTAAAACATTATTTATTTTTCCTTTCTTTACATCCTCAATTAGTCTTGATATTTCTTTCCTATCAGTTAAATTTTTACCACTTATACCATCATCAACATAGTAATCTACTATATCCCAATCGTTAATGCTCGCATATTTAGTTAATTTATCTTTTTGAGCATGAATACTAAATCCAACGGTTGCTTGTTCTTCAGTAGATACCCGTAGGTAGATTGCCGTCTGCACGAGTTTTTATCACTCCCTCCTAATTAGAAGCAATACATGACCTTTCACTTAAAATTTTTGGAACACTAGTATTTAAGAAAAACTTCATAATCTCTAAACTAACGCTTTTAGATAAACAAGTCATTACTTAACCTCCTTTTTTAACTCATTCATCTAATTATACGGGTTAGTTATTTAAATATTCCAAAGTACTATAGTAATATTTGCTTACAAACAAATTTATTTTGTATGTTAGTTTATGATAAAAACCTTATTTATAAATAAAAAATACTATAGTAATTTTTCACTATAGTATTATCAATATTCAAAGTTTAATTGTGTTTAAATATTACTATGATATTATAGATTTACTAAGAATTATATATTATATCAAGCATTTTTACTTGCCCAGTCTTATGTAACTGTCTAGCAAATCTTAATATTCTACTAATTTTTTAAAAAGTCTTATAAACTCTCTATATTTAAGAATAGATGTTTTTCTAAAAAACTTGCAACACCATCATCATTATTATCAAAATCTGTAATATAATTTAAAATTAATTTTATTTCATCTTTTGCATTTTAAACCATACTAATTATTAATGTCCTTTTTAAAATTTGCACAATTATGAATAAAACATTCTCCATTAATAAATTTTGCATATTTATTTGTTCCGATAAATTTTATTTTATTATTATTAATGAATATTACATCTTCTTCTGGTAAATACAATACTTTATTTTTCTTTGAATATTCTTTTAGATAATTATAATTTTTTTTAAAATTTGATTTATTTAAGTGACATAATATTGAAAAATCATTTAAATAATTAAAACCATCACATTTTTTTAAATTCACATCATTACCATCATCAATTAAACAAGTATTAATATTTTTACCAAAAATTATAGCACCTGCACTTCCACCAAATATGATTCCATTATTATTTAAATAGTTTTGAATTTTCTCTATATTACCATTTTCACTTAATTCATTTAAAAGTTTATATGTGTTTCCTCCACCAATAAATAAAGCACAATAACTATTTAAATCTTTTTCTAATAATTCTTTAGATGAAGTTACCATTTCAAAAGTATTTATTCCAATATATTTAATTTCTTTTGAAAACCACTTTTTGCAGCTTGTATAGTTTTCTTTTTTCATAGCTAAAGGAATATATAATATTGGTTTATCTTTCTTTAAAACTGATTTAAATTTTTTAAGTGCAAATATAATTTGTTTGTTAGAACCACCGCCACATAAAAATAATTTCATTTTATCACCTTTACTCACTTATTTTTTTACAAATCATCAAACGTAACATTATGCATTTAACACCTACCTTGAATAGAAAAAACGGCGATGAAAATTACAAACTAATTTTCGTCATCATTTTTCATATTTTTATAATTTTTAAGGTGAAAAGAGCATGAACAAATTATGCATGAAAAATATGATTTTCTAATACTATTACATTTAATATAATTAATATATCTTTTATGGTAGTTCATACTACTCCTCCAATAAAATTTTTATTGTTTTGCTTAAATATATCCTGTTTGTCAATACTATTATATCACTAATTAATTTATATTTAACATACTACCATCACAGTTAAATTATTATTGTTTAATTTAACATAAAACGCTATAGTAATTTTTCACTATAGCATTTTTAGTATACGACTTTATTTGTATTAACTAACCAAAATTTATTATCTGTATCTGTTCTTAAATATGTTTCATATATTGATGAAAATTCTAATATTTTACTATGCTTTACTAATTCTTTTGCAATCATAGCCATATCATAACTTGATGAATAATGATTTGCTTCATCTAGACCAGTACAATTCTTAAAATTAGTATTTTTAAGTCCTAATTCTTTTGCTTTTTTATTCATAAGTGAAACAAATGCCTCTTCAGTTCCTGCAATTCTTTCTGCAAGTGCCACTGTTGCATCATTTGCAGATCCAATAGTAACCCCTTTTAACATATCTTCTACTTTCATAATCTCATTTTCTTCTAAGAATATTTGACTTCCACCCATACTTGATGCATATTTACTAGTCCTTATTTCTTCATCCATTTTTAAATTACCATTATCTATATTCTCCATAATTAAAAGTAAACTCATCATTTTTGTCATAGATGCTGGAGCAAATTTTTCATTTGAAGATTTTTCATATAATATTTTACCAGTAGATGCCTCAATCAATATTGCACTTTTTGCATTTGGAGTAATTTCCTCTGCTCTTACATTTACTATAAATAAAGAAAGAAAAATAATAAAACTTATTAATATTTTCTTAATACTATCACCTCTAATTAAATTTATGAATAAAAAAATCTTTTATTACTATGATATAATAATTAGGAGGTGTAATATGAAAAAGGTTTTTATTTATGTTTTTTGCATTTTAATAGTACTTAATGCATCTATTTTAATATATAGAATAAATAAGGATGATAATATGAATTTTGAAAAGGTATTTAGTGAAGTAAGTACTTTTAAAGAAGAAAATAATGATAGGTATATTAAGTATAAAAAGACCCATAACAATTTATCTAATGAAGAAATAGTTAAAATAGTAAATTTATCTCTTGATTATAACTTTTATGAAAATACAATGGATGCTTTAAATAAAAATACTAAATTAATATTAGTAAATAAGTATTATGCACTTAGTAGCGATTATGTTCCTGATGATTTAATTAATTATAATGGACCATATGCGATTAATAATAATATAAGAGGAAATAAAGAAGCATATTCACATTTTAAAGATTTATATAGCGATGCATCTAGTGTTGGTTTAACTATTAAAATAATATCTGCATATAGGGATTATAATTATCAAAAAGCATTATATGAGGGATACCTTAAAAATGATCCTGTTGATATTGTAGATACCTATTCTGCAAGAGCTGGACATTCTGAACATCAAACTGGGTATGCATTTGATTTATATAATGTCACTTTACCATATACTAGTTTTGGTGATACATTGGAATATGAATGGCTTAAAATAAATGCTCATTTATATGGATTTATAATTAGATATACAGAAGATAATAAGAATATTACTGGTTATAAAAACGAACCATGGCATATAAGATATGTTGGAATAAAAGAAGCTACATATATTTATGAAAATAATATCACTTTAGAAGAATATTTACTAAACAAAAAATAAGCGATTTTTTCGCTTATTTTATTATTCCATAAATTAGTTTTTCTTTTTCTTTTTTCTCTTTATCAATAGTAAATGCACTTCTTACATCATTATAATCAATTGTTTTTCCTACATATACTTTTGCAATAGTATCTCCTACATTTACATAATCACCAATATTTTTTACAAGTTCAATTCCAACTCCATATAAAATATTATCTTCTTTATTTATTCTTCCACTACCTAATTTCATAGAAGCTTCACCAATTTTTAATGCATCAATATTATTTATATATCCTTCTTTTTCAGATTTAATTTCTACTATATTATCTGATACTCTAAGTAAATCTAAATTACCTTTTTGATAATTTATCATTTCAACAAATTTATTATATGCCTTGCCATCTTTTAGAGAATGTAATACTTCATTTTGAGCATCCATAAAACTTATATTTTTGCTCATACTTACCATATAACTTGATAATACTATGCATAACTCTCTTAAATCTCTATTTCCTTTATTATTAAGTATATCAATTGCTTCTTTAACCTCTAGTGCATTACCAATCATATTACCAAGAGGATAATTCATATTAGTAATAAGTGCTTTAGTTTCTTTTCCATGATGATTTCCTATATATACCATTAATTTAGCAAGTTCAATTGCTTCTTCTTTAGTATTTAAAAGTGCTCCTGTGCCATACTTAACATCAAGCAATATTTTATCTGCACCCATAGCTAATTTTTTACTCATTATACTAGATGCGATTAATGCTTTTGATGAAACTGTACCAGTTACATCTCTTAATGCATAAATCTTCTTATCTGCAGGTGCTACATTACCACTATTAGTTGCAATACATACTCCAATATCCTTTATTTCTTTTATTATTTCACTAACATCTAAATTTACATTTAAAGATGGAATAGATTCTAATTTATCAATAGTTCCACCAGTATATCCTAAAGCTCTACCACTCATTTTTGCAACAGGAACGCCAACAGATGCAACTATAGGTGCAACTATTAAAGTAGTTTTATCTCCAACACCACCAGTTGAGTGTTTATCAACCTTAATTCCAGGTATACTACTTAAATCTACTATATCTCCACTATTTAACATACATTCAGTAAGATAATAAGTTTCTTCAACAGTAAGACCATTTATACACATTGCCATAAGTAAAGATGACATTTGATAATCTTTAATCTCACCTTTTGTAAACCCATCTACTATATATTTAATCTCACTAAAAGTAAATGTTTCATTCTTTCTTTTTTTATTAATTAAATCAACGATATACATAACATCACCAAAGTAATTATATCACAGAAAAAAAATAATGCCTACGCATTATTTTAATTTTTTAATAATTAATTCAATACTTCTTTTAGGATCTTCTAAAATCATACTATATAATTTCTTATTCTTTTTAAGTTCTTTTAAAAATGCTACTTCTTCAGCAGTTATATAATATGTATATTCATCAGTTCCCTCTTTTATTACAGCTACTTCTTTACCAAGAAAATAATCAGGTCTAACATTAAAAATATCTGATAAATCATCAAGCGTATCTAAACTAGGTGTTCTTGTACCCTTTTCATAACAGCATACTGAAACTTTAGTTACATTTAGCAAATCACCAAGTTCTGTTTGAGTCATCTTTCTATCTTTTCTTAGTTCTTTTAATCTGCTTCCTATAAACATATGCTTCACCACCCTACATGGCGATTATATATGAATCAAAATGCGCAAAGTGTCAAATTAACTAAAAAGTAACTTTAGGGTATGATTTACTCCTTGTTTATTTAACAATTACTAAAAAGAGCAAATATAATTTGCCCTTTTATAAAACTATTCTCCTCTTCTACTAGATAAGAATGTTACTTTTTCTGCAACTACTTCGGTTACATATCTTTTTTCTTTTTCAGCATTTTCATATGTTCTTGTTTGAACTCTTCCTTTAACGCCTAATATATCACCCTTTTTACAATATTCTGTTGTATTTTCTGCTATACCAGTCCATAAAACACAATCTACAAAATCAGTTTCATAAACACCTTCTGAATTTTTATAACTTCTAGGTATTGCTAAAGTTATATTAGTTACTTTCTTACCTCCTTCTGTACTTCTTAATTCAGGATCTCTTGTGAGTCTTCCTACAATTACAATTTGATTTAACATGTATTATCTCTCCTTTCAAGCATTAATAATACACATTTATTTTTTTATTGCAAATTACAAAAAATCAAATTTTGTAACATCAAAATTACAAAAAACGAATTTTTGCTAAGCAAAATTTTAAATTTTGTAAAAGAAAAATTACTAAAATTTATTTTTTAGTAATTTGTTTAATTCTACAGCATATTCCATAGGCAATTCTTCTTTAAACTCATCAATAAATCCCATAATTATCATTTCCCGAGCTTTATCTTCATCTATACCCTTTGTTTTTAAGTAAAATAATTTCTCATCACTTACCTTTGATACAGTAGCTTCATGTTCGATTGTTGAAAGTGAGTTTAAACATATATTTTTTGGTATAGTATCACTTTTTCCAGTTTCATCTAATATAATTGTATCACATTTAACATTAGCAATACTATTTACTGCAGATGGTTTAATTCTAACAGTTCCTCTATATGTAGCATTACCATGATTACTTGCTATACTTTTTGCAATAATATTACTTTTTGTATTAGGCGCATTATGTATCATTCTTGCTCCTGTATCTTGAATTTGATAATTATCAGCAACACCAATACTTATACATGTTCCTTTCGCACCATTACCATTTAATACACATCCTGGATATTTCATATTAATTTTAGCACCAATATTACCATCAATCCATTCCATAAGACCATTTTCATCTACTATTGCTCTTTTAGTAACTAAATTATAAATGTTACTAGCCCAATTTTGTATAGTAGTATATCTGCATTTGGAATTTTTACCTACATATATTTCAACAACAGCAGCATGAAGACTATCAGTTGTATAAGTAGGTGCAGTACAACCCTCTATATAATGAAGAGAAGAATTATCATCAACTATAATTATAGTTCTTTCAAACTGGCCCATATCCTTAGTATTTATTCTAAAATAACTTTGAAGTGGTCTATCTAACTTAGTATTTTTAGGTACATATATAAAGCTTCCTCCACTCCATACGCATCCATTTAATGCAGTAAATTTATTTTCTTTGTAATTAACAAGATTATTAAAATATTTTTTAAATAACTCAGGATATTCTCTTAAAGCAGTATCTGTATCCGTAAATATTATTCCTGCTTTTTTAATGTCATCAAGCATATTATGATATACTGTCTCACTATCATATTGTGCTCCTACACCACCTAAATACTTATTTTCAGCATCTATTAAGCCAACACTATCAAAAGTATTTTTAACATCACATCTAACACTTTCCCAGTTATTAAATACTTTATCATTTATTCTTTTATAATATGTAATATTATTAAAATCAATATCTAATTTAGGTCCAAAACTAGGCATAGGCATGTTTTTAAATGCTTCATAACTTTTTAATCTAAAATCCATCATCCACTCAGGCTCATCTTTAATTTTTGATATTTCTTTTACTACATCTTCATTTAATCCTTTTTTAAGTTCTATTTCACTATTTAACATGCAATCTACCTCTTTTATAGCAAGTGTAACATAACGCTTTATATTTATCATTACTTCCAAGGACTACTTGTTCGCCATCATAAACAATTCCAGATTCATCATATCTAGCGTTTACAATAGCCTCATTACCACATTCACATTTTTTAGGAAGAACTTCTATTTTATTAGCAAGTTCAAATAATCTTTTAGAACCTTCAAACATATTAGTTTGAAAATCTGTCCTAAGACCAAAAGCATATACAGGCTTATTCATTTCTTCTGATATAGCCTTTAATTCATCAACTTGCTTTCTTGTAGAAAATTGTGCTTCATCAACTATAATTACATCACATGCAAGTAAGTCATCAATAAACTTTGTTGTTATTCTATCTTCAGGGGAAAATGTTTTACATGGAGCTTCTATCCCTACTCTTGATCTTATATTAGATACTCCATCCCTATCATCTACACTTGGTTTTAATAAAAGTACATTTTGACCACACTCTAAAAAAGACCATCTAAGCATAAGTGCAAAAGCACTTTTACTACTTCCCATCGAACCATATTTAAATACTAAATCTGCCATAACTACACTTCCTTTAATATATCATTTACTACATAACTTGCGCACATAACACCCGCACAAGGAGGAACTAAAGATGTTGAACCTGGAGTTCTATCTTTAATATTTTTACCTTTTTCAGTCGAACTTACTACCATTATTTTTCTTTTTTCATTCTTAAATTTATTTCTAATCACTTTAGCCAAAGGATCATAACTAGTTTTCTTAATTTCAGTTATTTCTAATAATTCAGGATGAAATTTATTTCCAGTACCCATCGAACTAATTATTTTTATATTTCTATTTAAACATTCATTAATTAATAATATTTTAGTACTAACTGTATCACAACAATCAATAATATAATCTATTTTTAATTTAAATAATTCTTTATAATTAGATGCATCTATAAATTTATTAACTATAGTTACATTACAATCAGGGTTAATATCAAGCATTCTTTCTCTTGCAACTTCTACTTTACTTATACCAATATTACTCCTTAAACTTAAAAGTTGTCTATTTAAATTAGTAATATCTACTATATCATTATCAACCACTACAATATTTCCTATACCCATTCTTACAACACTTTCAAGAGCACTTCCACCAACACCACCCAAACCAATAATAAGAACGGTACTATTTTTAAGTTTATTGATACTTTTTTCATCAAGTATTTTACAAAGTCTATCTTGCCACATAATACCACCAAACTAATTATACATTAAATTAATTTGTTTTTAAACGAAAACATAAAAAAAGATGAATAAATCATCCTTTTAACCACATTTATATTTGCTAAGAACTATATGAATAGTATTTACATATTAAACTACACTAACCAGTTTAAATCTATTTAGTTATTTCAACATTCCAATTCGCCTTATTAATACTTGAAACACTACCTGTTTCAAAAGTATATCTACCATTCATAAGATCATTAATAATAGCATCCCAATCAAAACTTCTACCTGTTTTATTTACTATTTTAGAAAGATTTTCATTTGTTACTTTTGTGCAACCATTTAAAGTACTATATGCATTACAAGATATTCTAAAAGCACCTTTACCTATATCTGTAACACTTGATGGGATTGTTACTTCTGTTAGTTTGTTGTCTAAAAATGCATAATTTCCTATACTTTCCACGCCATTTAATATTGTTAACGATGTTAATTGATTATTTGCAAACGCTTCAATACCTATACTTGTTACACTACTTGGTATTATTACTTCTGTTAACTGATTATTTTCAAATGCTCTATTTCCTATACTTGTCACTCCGTTTGATATTGTTGCAGATATTAACGGATTGCCTGCAAATGCACTTTCACCTATACTTTTAACCATACTTGGTATCGATATATCTACTATGCCAGACTCTGAAAAGGCATAATCTGCAATTCCAACTACTTTCTTACCATTTATCTCACTTGGTATTACTACATCTGATCCTCCTCCATTTTCGTATGTTACTTCTAACCCTGCCGTTTCATAATCGTTTTTAGATATTTCATTGTTAGTTGTTACATAGTAATCAATTGCATTACCATAGTATTTTTCACCAGTGCATAATAAATTTACAATATTTTCATTCATACCAATATTAAGCAAATATGCAACACACTTATCTTTATCTTCTACTTCTACTTTAAATCCTGAATTGTATCCAGTTATAATTATATCAGCACTACATGTTACTTCTAATCCTGCTGTTTCATAATCACTTGATGGAATTCCGCCTTGTTGTACTTCATCTTTTAGTGTATAACCACCATCTAATGCACTTCCACTACATAATGTATTTGCATTTTGTTTTACTTCATCACTAGTATTATTCCATGACTTTATTAAATATGCAACACACTTATCTTTGTCTTTCACTATAACTTCATCAACTACTTCATTATATGAGAAATAACTAGCATCTGTTGGGCCTTTAGTGCATTCCATATTAGTACTACTACCTTTACATGTATATCCTTCAAACTTTCCTTTTCCTGTTATACTTACTTTTGCTTTACCTTCATTATCAAACGATATTACACAAGTTCCATAATCATTACTATTCATACTTGATACATCACTACATTTAATATTTGTATCTTTTCCAAGTATTTTCCTATTTGTATATTCTCTTTCAGCACCTTCTGCAATTAGTTTTGCAGTTGATTCAATTGATCCTTTTCTAGCTGATTCTATTACACTCATTATTTGTGGTACTGCTATTACTAGTATTACTGCTAATATTACTATTACTGCTAAGAGCTCAACTAGTGTAAATCCTTTCTTTTTCTGCATTTATATTCTCCTCCCTTATTATTATAATTTTATTATACCACTTTGTTATATATTGTTGTCAAGTTTACATTTATTTGCGTGTGAGCGTGTTGACATTATTTTACGTTGTAATTCTATTTTTTGATATTTCCTTTAAAATATACAAAAAAAATTTAGAATTTACTAAAAGTCTTTTCAAGACTATTAATCTTTAGTAATAATTAAAAGTTGGCACTTCAATACCACCACTTTTATTTATGTATTTCAACACATCTAATTATCTGTATGTAAATTTTTGCTAAAAAACTGAACTTATTTACTAAATTATAATTGTTGTTATTTTAGGCAGAAAATGATAAAATACTCATAGGTGATTTAAATGAAAGCAAAACAACAAACATTTAGTTTTAAATTAAGTAAACCAACTATGGATGAAATGATTAAGTATTTTGAATATAAAAAGAGGGATAAAACTCCTCCATATGCTTTATTTCAAGCAGATGAAGAAGATACAGTAATTACTCTATATGAATCTGGAATGGCAGTATTTCAAGGGATAAGTGCTGATATAGATGCTAATATGTGGAAACAAAGGGAAAAAGCATTAACTGGTTCTTATCCAATTGAAAAAAGTAAGAAAGAAAAAACTAAACCGGTTGATAATAAAGATTATTACTTTATAAGTTCAATTGGTAGTGATGAAGTTGGTACAGGTGATTATTTTGGTCCAATTGTTGTTACAGCATCTTTTGTAGATAAAAAAGACATTTCTTTTCTAGAAGGACTTGGAGTACGTGATTCAAAGAAAATAGATGATACTAAAATTATGAAAATTGCACCTGTTCTTATTTCTAATATACCTCATAAAACTATTATTTTAAGTAATAAAGATTATAATAAAATGTATAAAAATGGTATGAATATGAATAGTATTAAAGCATTTTTACATAATAAAGTATTACATACACTTGTTAATGAAAAAAGTTATAAATATGACATGATTGTTATTGATGAATTTGTTAATGAGAAAAAGTATTATGAATATTTATCTAATTCTAGTAATGTATTAAAGGGTGTTACATTTACTCAAAAAGCTGAAGATAAATGTTTATCTGTAGGTGTTTCATCTATAATAAGTAGATATGTATTTTTAAATGAAATGAGTAGATTAAGTAAAGAGGTAAATACTACTTTATTACTTGGTGCTTCTAGTGAAGTTGATAATGTTGCTAAAAGTATTGTTGAAAAATATGGAATTGATAAGTTAAGTGAAATAGCTAAAATGAATTTTAAAAATACTGATAAAGTGTTAGAAAAAGGCTTAGATTAAACTAAGTCTTTTTTTATCTAAAAAATATCATATATATTAGGAATGCTATAAATAGTAATAATACTATAATCCCATTTGTTTTTTCACTTTTTCCTGATTTATATTTGACTCCTACTATCATAGATGCGATAAGTCCTCCAAATAATCCTCCTAAATGTGCGAAGTTATTTATATCACTAGAAATAAATCCAATAAATAAGTTTAACAATATAAGTGGTACTATTTGTTTTGTTATTGCATTATTTAGCATTGCTCTATAATAATATCCGAAATATAATAATGCTCCCATAAGACCAAATATAGCTCCACTAGCACCCGCTGATATTGTATTTTCACTAATAAATACTAGTGATACAAGTGATCCTACTAAAGCACTAATAAAATATATAAATAAATATTTTAATTTTCCAAAATAACTTTCTATTTCACTACCAAGTATGTATAATGCATACATGTTACATATTAAATGTAAAAATCCTATATGTAAAAATGCACTAGTTATTAATCTATAGTACTCATGATAATTAACTACTGATACTTTATCAAGCGCTCCAAAACTATATAAAGTACGTATATCTTCACTACCATGTCCAAATATATACATACTTATAAATACTAATACATTAATAATAATTAATGTATAAGTTATATAAGGTGTTTTTTCTTTGAAAACTTCTTCACTTTCTTGCATATCTTTCATATTCTTTCTATTAATATCTTCAGTTATTTTACTAAATAACTCAACACCCTCTTCACTATAATTTAATTTATCTTTTAAATCAGGAAAACTTTCTAAAACTAAATTAGAATTTTTAACATCTTCTTCATTTACTACTTTTATACAATCTATATTTTTACCTTCTTTTAAATCTACATTATCACCTAAATCTAGGAAAAATGATAATGCGTTTAAACTAAATGAAAATGTTTTAAATTTAATTTTATCCATAATTCTTTTTGTTTTAAACATATCAAAATCAAACTGTTCATTATTATGTATATACCCTGTATTAATTCTTATTATATTATAAGGCCCTTCCATATTTTCAAGCCATATTTCATTATTAACACCTCTTAATATTATCGGATTATACCCTTTTATAGTTATAAAATAATGAAGTAATTTCATAACAAGTAAATCTTTATCATTAAAAGTTATTTGATTCATAGTTCACCTTCTTTATACTTGTTTAATATCTCATAAAATTCTTTTGGAGCATCCTTACTAAATTCTAAATATTCATGTGTTATAGGATGTGTAAATCCAATTGTTTTTGCATGTAGCATTTGTCCAAAATCATTAATTGTTTTCTTTTTACCATAAACAGGGTCATTAATTACAGGGTGCCCAATATAAGCCATATGTACTCTTATTTGATGAGTTCTTCCTGTTTCTAGTGTACATTCAATTAATGTTGCATCTTTATATCTTTCAAGAACTTTAAAATGTGTAATTGCATCTTTACTATTTATATCTGTAACAGCCATTTTCTTTCTATCAAATGGACTTCTTCCAATAGGTGCATCAATTGTTCCCGTTTCATGATTAATAACACCACTTACAAGTGCAATATATTTTCTATTAACTTTTCTTTTACTTAATTCTTCACTTAAAAAAGCGTGTACATCATCGTTTTTAGCTACTAATAAAAGTCCACTTGTGTATGCATCTATTCTATGAACTATACCTGGTCTTACATCATTATTACTTAAATTAGTATGATACATTAAAGCATTTACTAATGTATGTGAATAATGTCCTAAAGCAGGATGCACTACCATACCACTAGGTTTATTTACAACAAGTAAGTAATCATCTTCATAAACAATATCAAGTGGTATATTTTCAGGTAATATTTCCTCATTATTATTAATATCTTCATTAACTTTAATTATATCATCACATCTTACTATATAACTATTTTTAATGCTTTTATCATTAACTAAAATAAGATTATCTGAAATTAATCTTTGAATCTTACTTCTACTTATATTTAATATATCAATTAAATATTTATCAATTCTTATATCACTTAACTCATTATCTACTGTTATTACTTTCATAATTATTTCCCTCTTTAATTAATACACAAATTATTATTATTGCCCCGATTACTATACAAGAATCTGCAAAATTAAATACAGGTGCATTATATCCAAACAAATAAAAATCCAAATAATCTATTACACTACCATATAAAACTCTATCCACTAAATTACCAAGTATTCCACCAATTACTAATGAATAACTAACAACATCTAATTTAGTAATCTTTTTATCCATAATAATAAGTTTTATCATAAACATAAGTGCAATTATACCAATTGCTATTAAAAGCCATCTATTGCCTCTTAAAATAGAAAAAGCAGCGCCATCATTTTTAACAAATGTTATATAGAAAAAATTAGGTATTAATTTAATACTTTTGTAAAGTTCTAAATTATGTATTACAAAATATTTAATTAACTGATCTATAAACATTAATAATGTACTTAATATTAATATAAATTTTTTCATAAAATCACCTACCTAATTATATCATAAAATAAAAACTATGAAAATATCATAGTTTACTTCTTATTATTATCTTCACCCTTATTAGGTGTAGTATTATCTTTTTCTTCTTTAATATTTACATCAAAGTCTTTTACTTCACCAAGAGCATCTACTTCGTATGTAATATTTAAATCATTATATAATACGTTTAATGTATTATTATTTATAATGCATATCTTATAATTTTCTTCATCATTAATTATACATTTATCACTAACTTTATTTGAAGAGTTTAAGCTCATACTATCAACATAACTTAAAAATAAGAATTTATCATCTATACCATTAAGTATATTTCCATCATACTTTACAAACGCACTTCCACTAGACACATATATTTTGGTGTAATATATATAATAACTTGTAATAATACCTTTTTCAGTTTTATCAATAAAATACTTATCACCATATTTTTTAATATCTAGAATAATTATTTCATTATCTTTACTTATTTTTACATTATATTGATATTTATCATTATCACCTATTAAATTAACACATGTATTTTTATTAGTATCATTTTTTTCTTTATTTTCTTTATTACTAATAGAATTAACAAATAATAATACTATTAAAACAATCATGCTTAAGAAAAAATATATTGCTATTTTCTTATTATTAAACTCTTCATTTTTTTTCATATATACCTCTACTCAAAAACTCTACCAATTAATAATTCTTTATTTACTACACCATTTAAAAATTCAGTTGCAGTCATTTTTCTTTTTCCTTCAAGTTGTAATTCTGTAATAATTATTTCTCCATTACCTGTTTTAATACCTATACCATCTGGATATAAATATATTACTTGACCAGTTATAATCTCCTCATTAGTATAATGAGTACCCTCTTTAGCATTCCACATCTTAACTCTTCTTCCTTCTAATAAAGAATAAGCTCCTGGGAAAGGATTAAGCCCTCTTATTTGATTTATAATTTGTCTTGTATTTTTAGAATAATCTATTTTTTCTTCTTCAGGTTTTATATTAAAACCATAAGTAACATCATCTTCATTTTGTTTTATAGGGTTGATATTTCCTGAAATGATATTAGGTAATGTTTTTAACATTAAATCACGTCCTAATACACTTAACTTATCATGAAGTGTACCTACATTATCACTTTCTAATATTGGAATACTTTCTTGTGCGATTATACTTCCAGCATCCATTTTCATAACCATATACATAATAGTTACACCTGTTTTATCATATCCATCAATTATTGCATGATGTATAGGTGCACCACCTCTTAATTTTGGAAGTAATGATGCATGTATATTAATACATCCATACTTTGGATAATCTAGCATTTCTTTAGGTATTATTTGACCATATGCACATGTAATTATTATATCTGGCTTTACATCTAATATCTCTTTATAGTCCTCTTTTATATTTGCAGGTTGAAATACCCTAATATTATGTGAAAGTGCAAAATCTTTTATCGGAGAATATTTTACTTCTCCTCTACTTCCCGGTTTATCAGGTTGACAAACAACTCCTACTACATCATAAGAATTATAAAGTGCCTCTAAAGTAGGAAGACCAAAAGCAGGAGTTCCCATATATACTATTCTTAAATTCATAATATCACCTATATCCATCTTGTATTTATAACTACTGAATTTTTATTATTATCATATTCATCACTTACCAAAGATGCATGCTCTAAAACAGTGTTATAAACCTCATCACTACTATTTACAAAAGAACTATAATCAATTGTTCCTTTTAACATCTTAGAAAAATTATAATCTTCAATATACTTTCTCATTACATAATCAAACTTACTAAGACGCATTAACTCTTCATTTGAAGTTCCAGTTTCTTCTACACACTTTTTATAAAAAGATACTAACTTTTTACTAAATAAATCATCCTCTAAAAACTCACATTTAGTAATTATATTGTAATTTCTACATGCTTTTTTTATTTTTTCATTCATAATATCATCCCCTAAAATAATTTAATTATATCTTGTATTGTAATAATTACTACAAGTAGCATCAAAAGCATAAATCCAATCGAATGAATTGTATTTTCTACTTTTTGATCTACTGGTTTCTTTCTAATTTTTTCTATAATTATAAATAATGCTCTTCCACCATCAAATGCAGGGAAAGGTATTAAATTAACAAACCCAACATTTATAGATATAAATGCACATAAATAAATTACATTTTCAAAACCCATTTTTGATTGTTCACCAATTACATTATATATTCCAACTGGTCCAGATAAACTATTAATTCCAAGTTTACCAACAATTAAATTACCTATTACATTAACCATTGATCTATAAATAGATGCGAACTTAACAAACGAATACTTAATTGCTTTAAAGAACCCTTTATTTATACTATTATCAAATGATATTCCATATACATAAGATTCAGTTTTATCTTCATTAATTATCTTTGTAGGCCTTACAGCAACTTCTTTAATCACACCATCACTACTTTTTAATGTAAACTTAATTGGATCTCCATCTTTTGTAAGTTCAAATCTAAGTAAAGCATCATCAATAGTTTTTACTTTCTTACCATTTATTTTTAATACTAAATCCCCACTTCTTACATTTACCTTATATGCATTATATTTTTCATCAGCATCCTTAATATATGGTTTGGTTTCGGGACTTCCATATATCAAAGCCATTAAAAACAATAATACTATTCCTAATATAAAATTATTTAAAGCACCTGCAATAACAATCTTAAATCTTTGCCATGTTGTTTTAGATTGCATTCTTTTATTCTTAGGAACATCCTCATCAACCTCTACTTCTTCTCCTGCCATTTGTACAAATCCACCAATAGGTAGTAACCTTAACGAATAAGTGGTTTCATCATTCTTTCTTTTAAATGAATATAATTTAGGACCCATTCCAAGTGAAAATTCATAACAATAAACACCTGCTTTTTTAGCTTGAATAAAATGTCCAAGTTCATGAATAAATACTATTAAACCTAGTATTAATATAAAATAAATTAATGTCATTATTCCTCCTTATATAAATGTGTGCATAATCATATATGCTAATATAACAAATATACTACTATCTAATCTATCTAATATTCCACCATGACCAGGCATTAAATTAGAAAAATCTTTTATTTTATAATGCCTTTTAATTGATGAAAATACAAGATCACCAAATTGACCAATTAATGATAATAATAATGTTACTAATATAAGTATAAAAATATTACTCTTCATTACACAAAAATAATAAAATACTACTGGTATTAGTGTTCCAAAAAATGTACCAATTATCATACCTTCTACACTCTTTTTAGGTGAAATACTTGGAATTAACTTAGTTTTTCCATATTTACTACCACCTATATAAGCAAAAGTATCAGTAATTGATGTTACAAATAATAAGTATAAAAGAATATATAAACTCTCATCCCTAACTATTATAAATGAATTAAATGATATAAACATAAATATTAAAGATGCAAACAAAAATAAAGCATCATTCATATTATATACATTATCATCATGTAACATAATAACTGGTAAAAATAAGACAAATATACTTAAAATTATTAAATTTATATTTATTGCAAAAGTAGTATTTAAAAGCATGAAATCTTCAACCATAAAAACTAAAAACAATAAATAAACCATATATTTAATAAAATTAGGAACTTTACTTCTTAAATTCATAAGTTCTTTTAAACCTAAAATACCAAGTACAAAAGCAAGGACTCTAAAGTATGGTCCTCCTAATAATACAAAAGGTACAGTTATTAATAATGCTACTACAGCACTCATTACTCTTTCTTTCATCCATTATCACCTATTAAAATTATATTACAATTAATAATTTATATCAAGAAAAAAAGAATAATATGTTATTATTCTTTAAAATCACTGGCTGCCTCGGCTAGATTCGAACTAGCGCGTGCCCGAGTCAGAGTCGGGAGCCTTACCACTTGGCTACGAGGCAATAAAAAAGAGTTTAAAAACTATCAATATTTATTTTTACTCTTTTATTACCATTTAAATATGAACTTGCTTGAACTATAGTTCTTATAGAATTAGCGATTTTTCCACCCTTTCCTATTACAGAACCAATTGAAGAAGCGTCCACTAATACTTCAATTAAAATGCTATCATCCTCTGTATCAAACTCCCGTACAGAAACACTATCAGCATCCTTAACCAAAGATTTTACCAAAAAACTAGTTAACTCCACTAAATTCATAACTACTTACCTTGTTTACTTTCATGAAATTTCTTCATAACACCATTTTTACTTAATATATCCCTAACAGTGTCAGTAGGTGTAGCTCCATTATTTAACCATTTCATTATAGCTTCTTCATCTAATTTTACATTATCATTTGTTGCAATAGGATTATAAGTACCTAATACTTCAATGAATTTTCCATCTCTTGGATATCTAGAATCAGCAACAACTATACGATAAAAAGGTCTTTTCTTAGCACCCATTCTCATTAATCTCATTTTAACTGCCATATAATCTCCTCCTTGTACATATTAATAATAACACTATATATTACTATTGTCAACCTAAAAAGATGACATTATATAATCAATTAAAAAAGAATTACTATCTGTAATCCTTAATTTTATGCATTTTACTTTAAACCTATTAACAAGGTCCTGTATATTGAGATATTTTAATAACATTATCCGTTATACTATCTACATAAAAGTTATCACATGATGATGCACCACTAACTATTTCGTTCCATACATCACTACTATTTTCAATAATTGAATTATTAGTTATAGTTATTCCTCGATTACCTGCAAATGCTCTATCTCCTATACTCGTTACACTATTTGGTATGGTTACATTTGTCAATTGATTATTTGCAAATGCACCTCCATTTATACTTTCCACACCATTTGATATTGTTAATGATGTTAATTTATTACTGGCAAATGCACCTCTATCGATAGTTTTTACACTACCTGGAATTGTTACTTCTATTAGTTGGTTACCAACAAATGCCTCACTTCCTATCCTTGTAACTGTATTTGGTATGGTTACATTCGTTAATTGATTGCCATAAAACGCGTATTGGCCTATACCAATAACCGTATCTGGTATTACTACACTTGTTATTCCTAAACCATAAGCTGAAATATCTAATTTTCGAACAGTTCCTACATTCCTATTATTATATAAATATGATATTGATGCTTTCTTAGTATTACTTATATTAGTTGGTGTTACTCCTCTGTCTGTAAATGCATATTTTGCAATTCCAACTACTTTCTTACCATTTATCTCACTTGGTATTACTACATCAGTACCGCCTTCTATATTATATCCTGTTATTATTATTT
>ERZ827423.1429-NODE-1429-length-23415-cov-3.902483_pt1 | contig 23415 bp, 21 predicted proteins | sample MGYA00519775_ERZ827423 | MGnify/ENA primary metagenome ERZ827423 (study PRJEB31778, sample SAMEA3449296) | human gut metagenome | biome: human gut; feature: human-associated habitat; material: faeces | place: United Kingdom | collected 2010/2012 ...
CCGCTTCCAGCTATTCCATTCTCCCCAGCATAGCTGGGGGATTAGACTTTTCATTCAGCTTATAATTCCATACAATACCATTTTCCTCACTCTGATACCATGTCTGGGAATCAAATTGAACAGAATTTTCAATCTGGTCAGCAACAACTACCAGATTTCTCTCAACAATCTGTGCCGATGTTCGATCATCCGGATCATAATACAGAAAAACAACATCTACACTGGAATTATCATTAGATAATATTGGATCAATATCAACACGATTAATTGTTTCTGCAGATGACACCTGGCTATATACTGTTGTTCCAAGTTCCTCAAAATCAGATTTTTTCATAACAAAGTATTCGCCTGCAGCCAATGTTTTACTTCCAATAGTTGCGGTTACAACTTCTGCAATTTCTTTTGCTGAATATGATCTTCCACTATATAAATAACCGTTTTCATTTACCTGCACATCGAAATCGGCATTGGACACGTTAAATGTCATATAAGCTACAGAACCAGACATATAATCACTTTCATAAGCCGTATATGTCCCTCCATTAGTCTGAGTAAATGTTTTTCCGTTATTACTGTTATCATTTGTTTTCCATGTGGAAGAACCACCAAGCTGCTCTTCAAACAAAGCAAGTGTATATGTTTTTCCTTTAGACAGGCTTGTCGGAATCTGAATATCTACAGTTCCCTCTGTACTTGCATTTGCCAAAGGACCATAGTAAAGTAATTTTCCCTGGTTATCATAAATTGCAGCGGAAATTACTAATTTGCCATCATTATTTGTACCAATAGAGTTTACCGGAGTTGTAACACCTCCCCGGTAGTCTACGGAATAGGTATTACCTGCTACAACATTGCTGGTGTTTTTCCCATTTATACTTGAGGTAAAATCCGGAGCAAATGAGGAGTCCTGAATTAAAAACTTTATGTCTCCGCTGATATTATCCGGATTATAAGCTGCTAAAGCAGCATTGGCAGTCACATTCGTTCCTGCCTGGGCACTCCGTGCCATTTTGACATGTTCCATGTCAAGATAAAAAGCGGGAGCAACAGCGAACTCGCTCGCGACGCTGCTACCATTGACCTGCCCCGTCGAGCCGACACCGAAACCAAGGCGAAGACTGCCGGAGCCGACACCCCAGAAGGAGCGGCTCCACAGGTAACTACGGGCGTACTGCCAGCTAGTGCCATTGTAAACATCGCTCTTATCTGCTGCAAGGTTTGCAATGACCTGTTCTACCTGCACCGGATTATAGTACATTTCATCAATGGAAGCAGCAAAGAGATGTGCATTCTGCAATACATCAGTCGTTGTAGTATTATTGCTTCCTTCATTACCATCTGTTTTTACATCTGCAGAAAGTACTGCGCTTTTTTCAGCTTCTGAAAACCAAGATTGACCCGATGCATTAATTGTTGGTCTGTTGTTTTTAGAACCATCATAGCTGAAACCGTTGTTATACCAATCCTCAACTGTCTGTAAAATAGTAGGCGAAAATGCAATAGTTTGTCCATCAAAAGAACGAGTCATATACTGAGCGAAAAGATACTGATTATCCCAAATTGCATCTGTATCCATTAATTCCCAGGTTTTATCAAAATCAATATCTGATCTCTGACTATATGTATTAAAGTCAGAACCACCACTAAAATTTCCTTTAACGGCCTTTTTTCCATTGTAGGTTGTTTCTACCAGTCTGGCACCATTACTGTCACTATAAACTTTCAGATGTCCTGCAGTACCCTGTCCTGTCTGCTGGGCACCACCATCAAGCTGATTTAATGCAGTGAACGCATTGCCGGCATAATAATATTTCACATTTCCGGTTGTGTCCCTTTCCGGTATATTTTCATGATTCCATACCGGCTCTTTTACGGATGCAGAAATTCCCGCCAATTCAGCTGCATACGCTGTATTCGGAGAATATCCATAATACATATCACTGGCTGTAATCATACTCAATCCCATAATTCCAACCAATGCGGCAGAAATTCCACGCTTTACAAGCGTTTTCAGCTTATTGCCTGATTTCTTACTCATAATAATTTCCTCCTTTAAAATTTTTAACTCTTGGGTAGGGAATTTTTCTTCTGATACATTGTATCCATATCATGTGTGAACCGATATCGGTTTGATAAATACTTACGAAATTCCCTTGTATCACCCTGCTGCAAAAATGCATAGGTTCCATTTAACTTTGCTTGCACATCTCCAAAAGACAAATCTCCTGTATAATAGTCTTCAGATATTTTCTGATACTTTTTCTTGGTAATTTTCTTTCTATCCTGTTTGACAGAAAGCCGTATCATGCCATCTTCTCCCAACGTATAATGCCATCCACAGAAAGTAAATCCTCTGCTGATAGGTGCATATACAGTCTTTTGGGGATGCAACCTTATTCCTAATTGCTTCTCTCTTATTATTTTTTCAACTTGAATCTTACAGTCTTTACAACTGCTCTTTGTTGCAAAAAATGAAATAGCATCATCCATATAACGTGTCGTCCCTAAGCAGTCTTCACGTTCTGCAATGTACCAGTCAATGTCATTTAAATACATAATTCCTGCCCATTGACTTGGTAAATTTCCTTTGGGTACACCATACGCATTTCCTGGATCGCTTTGTGAAGCATATCCATTTCCCTGATGCCAATCATCAATAATATTGCAAAACAATACATACCCTAGTGCCTGCATCCCTGAAAACTGTTCCTTAATCCTTGCATGACACAAATTATCAAAATACTCCTTCATATCATACTGGAAAAAATAGAAATTTCTTCCGTATCTCTGATATAGCTCCTGCAACGTATTTTTCAAATATGTCTGCGCTACAACCGGACCCTTATTCTTCTGACAGGCTAAATTGTTCGGGTGTATAATATTCTCAGCATACGGTCTTAAAAATTTTTCCGTAAGCCATCCCTCTACAATTCTATCTTCATAAAAAGGTGCACTTATCGTTCTTGTTGGATGGTGTACCTTAAATTGAAAATAACCTCCTGGTTTCCATTCCAAAGAAAGTATTTTTTGAGTCAGCTGATCAAGCTCTTGCCCTATATTCCTTTCAAATATATAAGCTTCCTTAGAGTATTTTTTAATGCCAACTCTATCAATCCAGCAAGTATACAGTTCGTCAAATATTTGATCATAACTTTTATTCCAAGTCTGATATGAATTTGTTGGATCATCATAAATTTCTATATTTCCATACAAATCCTTCTCTACACGAATGCCTCGTACCTCTTTATCTGATAGAACTGCCGAATAACTAATTTCTACATTGTTTTTCTTTATAAACATATAACACCCGCCTATTCATAATAGACTGGTTTTTTATCCCCGGATGACATTCCATCCGACAGGAAAGGAATAACCATACCTTTTTTTCTCATGCATACTCCTTAAAGCATGCATACGAGTAAAAAGCGGGAGCAACAGCGAACTCGTTTGCGACGTTGTTATCATTGACCTGCCCTGTTGAGTTGACATTGAAACCATTGCGATTACTGTTGGAGTTGACACCCCAGAAGGAGCGGCTCCACAGGTAACTACGGGCGTACTGTATGATAGTTATCCCTTTATTTCATTTCTAATCCTGCGTTCATCACCTTCTATCCACTTCATATATCCATAACGCAGATTGTTAAATTTTTTATGTAACTCTGCCTCCTGATTCGGAGACATACATCTAAGTCTGCGCAGAACGGGGAGCAAATCGTTGATACGCTCCATATATTCTAACGATTCTTTATGTGCCTCCTGACGAAACGGATCATGAAGTTGAATACTATTGGCCTTACGTGCGGAATGAATCAGTTCGCAACAATAATCTTGTACTGTTTTACAAATAGTAAGACGATATTCCTTTTCTGCCTTAACCGTATATTGGTATACTCTTGTTGCAAATTCCTGACACTTCTCAATTATCTGAAATGAGTTTTTATTCCGATTGCCATCATATTCTTTTCTTCCAGGTTCCTTATACACTGTCATAACGTTATTCTCCTCGTTGGTGACCTCGCCACCTTACCCTTAATAATGTGCATTCCTATTCCTCCTCATTCATAGACTGCTAATCCCTGCATAAATACCACTTTACTGTTTACTTCCTTTTCAAAAACCGAAAGACTGATAATTCGAAAACCTTTTTCCAGAACTTGCTTTTCCACGTTATGTTTTAAATCTACCAATGCATCCGAAACATTCATTCCGCAGCCTTCAATCAAAAGAAGTGCCTGTCTCTCTTTTTTTGCAGTTACCTCTACCGGAGAAGACTGCACTTTTTGCACTGGTTTATATAACCGACGATATTCATCAAACTGATTATCTGGAAAAACATCCTGATCACTCAGCTTTTCTCCATCATAAAAGACATAGTTTATTCTATTGTTTTCACAAACTGCTTTTACCTTGTCATAAGCCACTACCGGAAATCCACATTTATACCCTGCTTTTGTTTCTTTTAACTTATATTCCATTAACCCTGAAAGAACCCAAGCGCTGCTATCATATGCTTTATAAAAATTCCCTTGCAGTTCCAACACAAGAGTATCCGGATATTGTTCCTGCAAAATTTCATATTTAAGTTTTGACATTTCTTTTCTCCTATCGTTTTCCGGCTACTTTATTCCGGACAACACTTTGTTCCTGTTCCTGCATTCTGATTCTCATTGATTCCATCATGGAAATCCCATCTAACTGACTGACCATTTTATCCGGCGTCATTTTATTATGAATGCTAAAACCCTGCCAGGTTCCGTGTGTACCATTTATTCCGTTATACAGTTTCACGGCTACTCCCTGCCATTCATTCAAATTTTTTGTAAAATCATCAACTAAAACATCTCCAGGCTTAATTCCTCCAATACATCCCAATGCTTCAGCTTTATTTTCGCCGTATGGGACATATATCTGTCTCTCTATTGGGATATGTGTATATTGTTCATTCCATTGAATTTTTTCTTCTTTAGAGATAGGTAACAAATAGGAAGATAAAATATACACTTCTATATTTTCAGCAATCTGTTTCTCCAGTAACTGATTTACCATGCCACATACATTTTCATCGACTTTACGACTAAGAAAGAATCCTGGCGATGTCATTTCTTCCAGAGATGCATTCTCCCATTTTGCAAGTACACCATCCATATCAATAAAGAAACGCCTCATGCCACACCCCTCCATAATCCTTCCATTTTAAAATTGTATCTCTTCCCTCTTCTTATTTTGTTTGCTTATATGCACAATTTCCGCTTTTTTCTTTGTAAAATGGCAACAAAAAAGTCTAATACTGCACTGCAGCACTAGACTTTCCATAAACACTATTAATAAACTTATACTATTATATTTTTTCTACATAATAAGCTTCATTATCTATGTAATACAATTTCAGTTTATCATGCTAATCTAAAGTTACCATTGGCTCGTTTTTATATGAACCGTTTGCTCTTTTGCGAACAATATTGGCTTTTCTTGGTTCTCCTTGTTCTTCATAGGCTTCGATGATGAATTTTACATAAGAATCAAATTTTTCTTCATTATGTTCATAGTGAGCAGATATTAAGTTACCTATCGTTGTCGCATTTATTGCCTTCATCACTATCCTCCTTCAATGCTAATTTTGCATATCCTAATGCAGATTCAGCTTTATATTCCTTAATTTCTACTTTATATCTGCCCATAGTCCCTCTATAAAACATAATAATTGGAACCAATATAAAAATCGCAGAATACATTTTCCAAAACATATTATGTGAAACATCGGTAATGTAGTCAGATAAAATCCAACCATTTTCCATGCAGACACAAACAAGTATCGTTGCAATCAAACATCCAGCCAGTAAATTTATCCCGTCTTTCATTATTAACATAATCATACAGATAGTTTTTCTTATTTGTATATTCTTCATAACTAATCCTTTCCTATTGAATTAAATTCTAATATTTCAGTTTGTCTATTTATAATAACTAATATCGTCACGGATATTTCCATCTTTTCCAAAAAAGTTTATTACATCAAATTGGTTGATGCTTATCATTTTGCAAAAATCATTTGATAAATAAACACAGCCTTCAATATAGTTATCATCTCCAATTTCACATTTACAACAAAGCCATTTATTCTGATATTTATTGCTAATATTAGCACTCGAAATAGTAATACTTTCATATATTTGACCGTTTAGGATATATTCCTTTTCACCATTAGGCTCATCAACCAAATACCATTGAAATTTACCGATAGCATTAGGACAAGCGTGTACTATAATACAAAACGTCCCGTCTGTTCCTAAAATAATGTATTTTTCCATATTTTATTTTACCTTTCTAAATGTTAATTTACATTCTCCTTGTACTTTATCCGAAGAGACACCCCGCCAGATGCTCATGATTTCTTGATAATAAAGCAGGGGGCCACGCTACTCGAGTAGTTCACGCCGTGGTAATCGGCCGCACCCGCAGTAGTCACACCGTAAAAGAACGCAGTGCCGGAAGTCGGGGACGAAAGCCACCAGGTCACTGAACCACCACCAACTCCATTCCGCTTTATTCTGTGATAGCAGTCTTTGTAATAATCAAGCTGCTCGTAGAGGTTCCCTTCTCCAAAGTAAATATTTTTTTCATCAAACACCTCTGATACAGAAGGAAGAAAAAGTTTAGTCTGATATATCTTTTCTTCCTTTCGGTCCATATACTTCCGGTCTACCGCCGAGACCACATCCTGTAAATCGTCTGGAAGCAAAGCCCAAATTTCATTATCCAAATATCCCTGCATTTCAGATAATGCAATTCCTCCAGCATTTGTCCATTCTTTGTTTATTTCATGTTCTACATCTTTGATACAATCCCTCGCTTCAAAGCGGATGTAATCTTTCCCGAGATCCGTAATGACCCATTCCTGCATGTTTTCATTCCGGAGTTCTGCTATCACTACATCTCCAACCTGATACTGCACCTCGTTCCGATCTAAGGCAGCCTTGATCATTTCCCAGGAAAATTCTTCCATTATGGTTCTTGATATTTTTAATTTATTATTCATGTATTTTCCTTTCTCCCCTGTCCATCTGTTTTATACTCTAATCCTAATAGGCAATCTCTAGGTATTCCACTCATCATAAGAACAAATTTCATTATCTTGAAATGGTGGAGAAAAAATATAATTGTCAAAATTCAAATTTAACCCTACAATATCCCATTCCATCAAGGATAAACGTTTCTCCATCATCATAAATCAGTACATTCCCTGTCATATGTTCTTTTGAATGAATATCCACTGCATCAAACTTTTCAGTTGATAATTCTCTATAAAATTGATAATCAACTTTTTTACACAGATAATCATTTCCTCTACTTTTTTCAACTTCGTTTAAAATACGCTCTTTAATTTGTTCATTTTTAGGTATAAATATTTTCATTTATGAAACCCTTTCTTTCCACAATACTTTAATTGTGTTCATGCTTCAATCTATTCCACTCCTTACAATAGGAAACGCACTGCTCCAGAATGAAATTTGAACTTTTCAGGTCCATTCCTCTTGTAATCTCATCAAACTTCTGTCCATTAGTCATCCGTTGATTACGGTCATACGGAAAGAAGTCTGTTGGACTCATTTCAAATGCAGCTGCTATTCGAATCAGTGCGTCCAGCCCTATACGACTTCTCCCATTAAACAGCCTAGATAAATGAGAAAAGCAAACACCGGATCGCATCTCTAAATCTCTTAACGAAACATGTTCCTTGTCCATTTGAATTCTGATATTCTGAGTAATTCCATCAAAAATTCGTTGCATCTCGTCTTCATTGTAAATAGCAGAATCCAAAAATGATATTTTCATATTTTTCATTTCACGTTCAATATCTGTATCTTTTCTTTTCCGAGATTTTACACAGGTACTGGCAACTTCTTTTTGTCCCGACAAATCATTTTTATTATCCATTCTTCAACTTCTCCTTTCGCAAAGAGTAATTATAGTAATATTGTTCTTTATTACTTGTAATGGTATCAAATATATAGCCTAAAGTCAACTAATTATGCCATTTCCAGATTTACAAAGCAACAAACATGGAAAAGGGAGAATGCTTAAATTATTTTTACCATTCTCCCTATCCTCTCGTTATAACTATCCTATATGTCTCTTTTCCTGTTTCTGAACGGTTTCTTCCTTTTCCTTCCTATCCTCCTCTGATAACACGGATTCTAACTCTGCCTGCCTCTTCAATAAATTTTGTAAAGTACTTTCTTGAGGAAATTTCTTTTGAAATTCTTCTTTTGCTGTATTTAGAGCATTGATTGTCTCTTCCAATCTGTTTTCACATTCGCTCAATACCTTTTCAAACCCACGCAACACATTCTGAATTCGGATAATATTGCCTACATCACTAATCATATTTGCTGTAACCTTGTACTCATATGTACCGGCAATAATAAAATGTGCTTCTACTTCATTGGTCAGAAAATTATGAGATTTAGTAATTCCTAATTGGAACCCATAAATTTCTCCAAATTGAACAACGCTGCCATTATCCGGAACTTTTTTTATCAAATCATGCAACAGCAATCCAGCCTTTTTTCGTTCAGTGAATACAACATCATGAATTTTCATCTCAAAGGGACTATTATCCTCTATTTCATCATTATTTGTATCCATATTTTCCTTTATCGCTACATGATCTACCCCTCCAAAGGATACATTAGTATCTCTAATTTCAATATCATTACGAATTTTATCTATAATACTCTTCAGCTGCTCTTTCTTTGAAGGTAGTACTTCTTTATAGTCCCACTCTAGTTTAAATCTGTTAGCATCAAAACTTCTTTTCAACAGATTTAATCTTGTTATTTCAGCATCCACCTCCATTTTTTCCTTAATAAGCGGATTCCCAGATGCTACTGCTTTCATTTCTGCATAGTTCAATACTGCTTCATCAATATCCTCACAGTTTCTTGCTACATCACCATTAGTCATAATCTGAGATATAAACCTCTGCTTATTCTCGATAATACTCCAATTGTAAGCATCAAAAGTACCTTTGGTAACATATCTGAAAATATGCACTTTATCATACATATTTCCTTGTCGTAGGATTCGCCCTTCTCTTTGAACAACATCAGAACCTCTCCACGGAACATCAATTTCATGCATTGCATATAAACGTTCTTGTATATTTGTACCGGTACCCATTTTTTCGGTTGAACCTATAATTATTCGCTTGACCCCACTGCATAAATCCGCAAACATATCACTTCTTTCTTTATCATTTTTCGCATCATGTATAAAGCAGATTTCATCTGACGGAATCCCTTTCTCAACCAGTTTTTCTTTTATAAAGCGATATACACTAAATTTCTCTTTATCATCAGTCGGTACACCAATATCTGAAAAAATAACCTGTGCTGCCCTGTCAGCCTTAGTCTCTTCCCAAATCCGATACACATTATCCACACATTTATATAGTTTGCTATCAATGTCCGGCTGAGCATCCGGATAAAGCATTCGAATGTCAGTAGATACTAATTTTGCATCATGACAGACTTTAAGCATATTATCTTCTGTTGGATCAACTGCTCCGTCATGAATGCATCTTGCCCTCTCTACAAATTCATCCACGCATGCTTTAATATCATCATTCGGCTGAATTTCAACGATATCATATTTTCCACCAACCAATGTGGGAATTTTAAGATATGGTAACATATCCTGAGTTTGAATATCGGCAATCATACGAAATGTAGTTATAAGTTCTGGTAAATTCGTGAATTTTGCAAAACGGGTCTTAGGACGATATCCTTTTCCCTCCGGAGTCAACTCCATACTGGTGACAATCTCTCCAAAGTTAGCGGCCCATGCATCAAAATGAGCTACCCCTTTTTCTTCCAATAAATCAGACTGCAGATATTTTTGCATTAAATACATTTCACACATTGTATTAGAAATAGGTGTTCCAGTAGCAAAAATAACGTTCCTTCCTGGAGTAAGTTCGTTAATATATCTCGTTTTAAGCCACATATCATAAGCTTTTAGACTTCCGTTCGGATTGATTCCAGATACGTTTCCAATTTTTGTATTAAAGCTCAAATTCTTATAACTATGGGCTTCATCTACCATCAGACAATCAACACCCAGCTCTTCAAATGTAATAACATCATCCTTATACTCCGCATTTGTTAATTTCTCTAATTGCACCCTTAATGATTTTTCCTGGGATTCCATTTGTTTGACAGACCAAGTTTCATTACGATTGTGCTTCATTTCCCGAATATAATTCTGTATATCATCTATTTGCTTTTCAATATATGATGCCTGCCGTTCTCTTGAAAGAGGAATTTTTTCAAATTGTGAATGTCCGATAATTACTGCATCATAACTTCCAGTTGCAATTTTACTAATAAACCGTTTCCGCTTGCTTTTTTCAAAATCTTCTTTTCTTGTAAGAAGAATATTTGCATTCGGATAGAGCCTTAAAAACTCATTTGCCATTTGCCCGGTTAAGTGGTTTGGAACAACAATCATGGGTTTATTTGCAAGTCCCAACCTTTTTAGTTCCATTGCAGCTGCAGCCATTTCAAAAGACTTACCAGCTCCTACACAATGTCCTAAAAGAGTATTGCCACCTCTTATAATTCTTGCTACTGCATTTTTCTGATGAGGTCTTAGTTCAATAAGCGGATTCTTCCCTGGAAGACTCAGAAAACTACCATCATATTCCCGCACTTTAATATTGTTAAATTTTTCATTATATAATCTGACATACTTTTCTCTCCTCTCCATATCTTCAAATAGCCAGGCAGAAAATGCCTCTTTAATTTGCTCTGCTTTATCTTTTGCAAGCATTGTTGCTTTAGCATTCAATACATATGATACAGAACCATCCGCATTTTCTACTCTGTCTTTCACCTGTACCTGTCGCATATTAAGCAGAGTCTCAAAGATTTCTAAAGCGTTCATCCTCTCAATACCATAGGTATTGTTAATCTCTATATTACCGCCCCAGCTCTTGTTGTGAATAAAATATGTATTTGTCATTGCATTATACTCTAACCGCAAAGAACTTTTTACATAATACGGGACATGAAATTTTTCGTAAATAAACTGCTGATAGTCCTCCGGGGAAATCCAGCTCACACCTATTTTGACATCAATTTCTGTAGCATCAAGGTCTTTAGGAATGACCATCTGCAGTGCATCCACATTTTCTTGGTATCGTTTATCTTTCAATAATGATACATTGGCCGAGGATAATTTTTTTCTTACATCTCCGGATAAATACTCCTCTTTTGTCTCATATCCCTGGAGGGGATAATTGTCATTTGCTTTATCCGGATTTAAGAATATTTCACCCTTCAATTCATTGCGCACCGTATCAAATGGCTTATCATATAACGATAATATATTTTCAAAATTTACATATCCGTAATCAGCAATGGTAATATTAAGAGCTTCTATTGCAGATTCAGCATGCTCATGAACAATATTGGGATAAATCGTATGTTCTGTGAATATTTTCGCTTTAACAAATTTTCCGTCAACAGAATCCTCCAACGCACAAAGCAGGGTATATTCCACATCATCCCCAAAAGCTCTTTTTGAGTCCTTATCATTGATATATCCATATTTCATAACATAAGAATCATATGCCTTGGTTAATTCTTCCTAGCACTTTGAAAGTTTCGCATCAGTACATCCCTCTAATTGTATATTTATAACTTCATGCAATAATTCACGAATAACACATAATCCTTTGATTCTATCTTTCTGCTTAGTTGTTAATTGCTTTTGTAATATGAGTACTTCATTTTCACGCATATACACCTGCTCATCACGAACAACATAAGTATAATTTTTAATACTGGAATCTGCTGGTATAATATCACCTGTATTTTCATTTTTCTTATCCGTATTCTGTTGCACCTTGTAAAATACATTTTTCGGTAAGCGTTCAACCGCTTCCGCTATTGCATCTTTTAAATTTTCTCCATAGTTCGGTGCCAGATATGATAATGCCCTATCTGGACCAAAACGCTTTTCATCTACCTCCATATGTCCTAAAAGCATTTCTGGATGTGTAATATAATAACTGTTTAATAAGATTCCTCTATCTGTATTTTCCACTGTTTCAAATTCCTGCGTTTTAATTGAAGGAACCTGTTTCTTTTGCAGAAAAATAACATCACTTGTCACTTCAGTATTTGCTGATGATACAAATGTTGTATTCGGAAGACGCATAGCACCTAAAAAATCTGCTCTTTCTGAAATATACCTCCTTACTGAACTATTCTTTTTGTCTAAAGTACCTTTTGATGTTACAAAGGCAATAATTCCTCCAGGGGCACACAATTCCAATGCCTTTGCAAAGAAATAATCATGAATAAGAAAATCTTCTTTTCGGAAATCCTGGTCAAAAACTTTATACTCTCCAAAAGGTACATTTCCAATTACGACATCATAATAATTTTTCTGAAGTTTTGCATTCTCTATACCACATATTTGTATATTAGCATTTGGATGTAATAATCGTGCAATACGCCCAGATATAGAATCAATCTCTACACCATATAAATTACTATTTTTCTCTAATTGCACATCCATCTCATTATAAAAATTTCCAATTCCCAGTGCCGGCTCTAACACATTGCCACCCTTAAATCCAAACCTATCCAATGCATTGTAAATACCGGCGATAACTTCTCTCGGTGTATAAAAAGAATCTGTACAAGATGATCTAGCAGACTTATACTCATCTTCTGTTAATAATCCTTTTAATAAATTCCTGCTTTCTGTCAAATCGCTTCTGTTTTCATCAAAATATGCAGACAATCCACCCCAACCTACATATAAGCTGAGTTTTTCCTGTATATTTCTCGTCAACTCCAGTGTTCCATTCTCCACTGCTTTTGTCAGCTTAATTGCTTCAATATTTTTTTCAAACCGTGACTGTGTACTACCACTATTGCCCTCCCAATCTTTAGAATAATGATATGATATAGCATACTTACCCTTCATATCTTTCAAAACATCAGTAAATTCTACACTCGCAGGTCTTTCATTAGATAAATCATTTGTTTCACTTTGCATTACTTCTATATCTGCAGATTGTGCTTCATCCGAAGTTGCATAACATATAGGATTTTTTGCTGCAAATTCATCGAATACCCGCTGTTCTTCTTCGGTTAGTTCCATATATTTACTCAGATATTGTTCCAATAAAATCAGGTCATTACGACGTTCTAACAATTCATCATCCGATAAATGATAAGGATTGTCTTCTCCAGCAGCATACTTCTGATCCTCTATAATATGATTAAACAAAGAATCATTATGTGCTTCCGGTCCATCTCCAATATCCATACGCCCTGTGTATTCCATCCGGCGTCCTTTATAATATCCGGCTATAGAAAAATCTGTCTTATCATACCACCCTACATTCAATGCCTCATTTTCACGCTCAATATGTTGTTTATTATCGAGATATCCCAATACTTTACTGGCAAGCGCAAATGAAATCTCATGATTATAAGAATTCAAAAACTCTTTTAACAAATGGCTTTCCGTAAAATTAATAGAAAGTAATAAGCTATCTGCCTGTTTATTATCATTATTTTGCTCCAATTCTGTATTTACTGCAGCGTAACGACGATTCTGATCCTGCATAAATGCCAAATAACGATGTGCCTTTACTTCAGAATCAAAATAAAGGATACCATACTCATCAGTCAGATACATTTGATTCTCTGCATTCCAAATTGCATAGCAAGAATTTTCCGTATTCCCTATATTCTCTACTTTTCTTACAGAATACAAAAATTGCTTCTTATCTGTTTTGTCCTTATATTCCTCAATCAGCTCTGCATATACATCCGTTATATCCTCTGCCGAGTCCTCTTTTTCATAAGGGTTGTCCTTAAAATACTTTATGATTTCTTCCGTTACTTCTTCTACTGTCATTTGGGTATAGTTAGAAGAAGAAAACCACCCAACAGAATTTATATAATTTTGGGGAAAACAATTTATAAGCAACTGTTCATTTGTATATTTAGTATCGGAATTATAGGAGGTGCCAATTCGTGCATAATCTGCACCCACAAGATTAAATACTTTCCTACGATTAAGAACAAAAATACTATGTACAAAACCGGTCTTTTCATCAAGAGACATCGTATCAGAAGTTAATACGTCATTCATCAGTCCTCTGATTGCATCAAAACGAGAGTTATTAATAAAATAATCAATAACTTTCTTTCTTACCTCTATCTTTTCTGTTTCCGTCAAATACTGTAAACTATAAAATTCTGTTTCCTGTATTTCTTTCAGTTTGTTACGTTCTGCTTCCAGTTCCTTTACAAAAGATGCCTGGGCATTCTCCAAGATGTTTTTCTCTGTTTCCCACTGAGCATAGTGTTGAATTTCAATGTCATTTTTCCAAAATTGTTCTCTCTTTATAACATTGCACAAACACTTTGCTAGTTCAGTATTAGACAGCAATCTATGTACTTCCTCTGACCTGTTTACTGTATCTTTCGCCATGCGAAGATCAAAGCCTTTAGAATCATGCATCATATTATAGCCGCTGTATCCACTACCACTCACTCCATAAATCTGATTAATGAATTTTGCCAATGCTGCAGCATCTGATCCACCTTCCGATGCATTATAGATTTTAAAACGAATTTCTTCTGCCCTTTCGCTGCTTTTTTGTATGCCAAGATATAAAAGAAAAGCATCATCCGGTATAAATGTCACTTCCGGTATATCAATATTCTCTGTCAAACTAAAAGGATGTCTGCCATTCAGATAGCTTTCAAGATGCTCAATTCGTGCATAATCATGCGCATAACGGAATTTTACAGATATCTCTCCCATTTCGCATTGATTCCAAAATTCTTTTGCTTTTTCTAAAAGATACTCTGCCTTAGACTTATCCATGAGTGCATTCTGAACTGCAGTCATTATATCCGAATGTACATAAGTATCCCGAAACAATGCAGGAAGTTCTTCTTTTCCAATGTCAAAAGCATCGTAAAAATAATACGATATATCTGTTGCCACTGACTCTAAATCAGCCTGCAGCGCAACAGTTTCTCCTGTTTTATCCATGTATCTGCACTTTTCAATTAGCCTGTAAATATGATTCTCAACATCATTCCAGGATAAAAGCATATCAGGACTATATAATGAACCCTCTTTTCCGTATTTCAAGTGCATACCATCAAAGCCATAATATACGCTTATCTCCCTACCTTCTACACGAAAACCAAGAGAAGCTCCCTGTAATTCTTTTTTTATATACTCTGTTGCTCTTTCATGGTCTAAACTATCCCCCCATCTTGTAACAAAATAATTATAAATTGCATTTCTGGACTCTAACCGGTATCCTGCGCTGCCAGCTAATAAAATATAATCAATAATTTCACTGGAAAATGGGAATATACTTATCTTTTCCGGGATCATCATATCCGTTACATCAATGGAATTACTATTCATATTGTCTTCAGCCACAGTACTCATATAAGAGAACAAGCTAATCTGACTATAGGTTCCCTGTTCTAAAAGGTTAATGGACGATACAGGATCTCGCTCTCTATCATCTCTCTCAATGTCGTTCCAATCTGCTCTTCCGCCTGGATTCTGCTCATTGTATCCATCCCCCATACGTTTGCCTGATCCTGCATTTTCCGATGTTCTTTCTCGAACATATTCGCTGCTTCGTCTGTTCTCTGCTTCAGGAACTCCCTCAGCGTTCCTTTGTTCAGCATAACTATTATCTGTTCCGGATATCTCTGCTGCAGGAAGTCCATTACTTTCCGTGCTGATGCCGGCAGTCCTTCTACTGCTTCCTCCAGTCCCTGATAAATCCTGATTGGCTGAATCAGATTGGATGTCTGTGCTATTTCTGATTCGTTCATCTCTTCCATCGGTTTCATTTCTTCTGTAATCCGTGGTTTGTTCATTGTTACTTCTCCTCTCTTCCTCAATATACATATTTAATTTTGCAATCGTATTATGTGCTGCCCTGGTAGCAACTCCAAGTGTTTTCAAAAACAAGGCTGTATTCATGTTATCATTGGTTAAAATATATTTTTTAAAAGTATTAACAGCAAGTTCAGAAAGCGCATAGTTTTCCCCGCTTCGTTCCATAAAGATTTTTGCAGCACACTCAGATACCAATTCCAAAATAGCTTCTGTCTTATCTTCATCATCAAAATATAAATCAGACTCTTTTTCATAAAATTCATTTTGAATTAAAGAATATAAAGTAACTTTGGCGAACGCAGCGTAGTCCATATTGGCTTGATGCATATCCAAAAATCCTTGCCTTTGTTCTTCTGTAGCTCTCCATACTGCTATTTCTTCCCCTCCATTGGTATCCCCATAGTCAAAAAGATATTCGCAATATTTTCCAAACATTCCGGTAGTATTCCCCGGATATACTGCAATACCTGATCCTTGCTTAGGGTACCTGCCTCGCTTTTTCCATTGGTTAAAACTGCCTACAAGCACAGCTTCAGGATTTTGACCATAAACTGCAAGCAAATTTTCAATAGAAAGATTATGAAGGTTTCCATGACCGGCAAATGTCAGAAAGGCATTAATGTCCGTCTCTGTTTTTATACTTTCAATCGTTTTTATAACCAGCTTTTCCAAATTATCTATTTTCATATCACATTTCCTCACTTAAAGCTCATTTTCAATTTAATTTGCTTTCCGGTCACAACTTTTCCATCATCTGTTTTATATTGATAGTCTTCTATTCCATCCGGAATTGCATAGGCATCGAAAGTATCACTTCCATCTTTCTTTTTAATCCCAGTAATCTTAGTTTTTTTACCGGAACATAAAGAAATAAATTGTTTTTCCGTTAGTTTCTTGCCAAAGGCATATACCATACGAAATCCACACTTTTCACTACAATACGGTCCATACTTGCCTTTTAATATGTTTCCACTGCAGGCCGGACATTTGCACAACGTTGCTGCTTTAAATGAAAACTCTGCTGCGTCGCCTTCATTCGCCTTAAATGTTCTCATAACCTCTTTAATCAGTTCTACGACTCCCTCTGTCAGATTCTGATAACCTGCCTGCCCGCTTTTGATATCTTCCTGCACAACCCACCATTTTGCCGTTGTATCAGCCTTTTTTATTTCATCCGGAAGTAAATCATAAAATTTTCTTCCTTTTGCGGTTGAAATTAATATCATTTTCTTTTTATCTTTTATCTCTTCCAAATAACCAACCGCTATCAGCTTTTTTATAATTTCTGCCCTTGTCGCAGATGTTCCTATAGACCCATTCTCTCCCTTTTTTTCCTTATCTTTTTCAAGAAGAAGTTTCTTTATTTCAGCATCATCCACATACTTACTGATTCTTGTCATATCATCGAAAAGAGAAGTCTGTGTATACCTCTGCGGAGGTTTAGTCTCTTTTTTTAATATCTCAGTATCTGAAATCAAGCCCTCACATTCACCCACCGGTAATTTTGTCACATTAATGTCCTGATCCTTATCTGTTTCATCATCCCTAAGTAAAACTCTAAATCCAGGCTTTAATATTTTTATTGCAGATGCTTCAATTTTTCCTACGGATTTCCCTTCCAGGAACACAGGCGCACTAACAACTGTTCTTTCCTTTTTACAAATAGGCAAAAATTGTATCAAATAATACTTGCTTATCGCTTTGTATACATTCAACTGTTCTTCTGATAATTTGCTGATATCGAATTTCTGGTTTGTCGGGATAATTGCAAAATGGGCAGTAATATTACTATCATTAAAGCAGCGACTTACCAAACTGCAATCGAACTTATCTGAAGGTAACTGCATATTATGACAAATTGCATTAACCGTTTCAGGTGCCTCTTTATGGTGTTCAGTAGACAGATACTGACAATCAGATCGGTTATAGGTAATAGCAGAAAAATTATCTCGAAGTGCCTGTGTAATTTTCATTACCTTATCCGGATTATATCCCCACTTTTTCCCGCAATAGTTATTTAGTTCTGTCAAGTTAAAAGGTAATGGTGCAGCCTCTGATATATTTTCTTTTTTAACCGTATATGTATCATGTTGCCCTTTAATGGCAGAAACCAATTCTTTCAAAAAAGTATCTGCTAAAAATTTCCCATTTTCTAATTCGGACAGTTCTTTATCCGGATAGTATTTAAGACATATTTCTACACCATTTATTTGTGATTTTACATTCAAAATATAATAGTAGACTTTTTTATGACCTTCGATAGCTTTATCCCGGTTTACTACCAGCCCAAGTGTTGGTGTCATCACTCTTCCCACTGGCAGCTTAGCGTTATATACTTTAGAAAAATATCTTGTAAAATTGATTCCAAACGTAATATCTGCCACTTCCCTCGCATATGCACTCCAACCATTAGCTTCACATTCTTTATTATCTTTCATGTGATTAAGTGCTTTTTTTAGAGCATCCACGGTAGTATTGGCTGTATCAAGTCTTTTACAAGGTCCGGTATAATGAAACCACCTGAGTATTTCATCCACAAGCAGTTGTCCTTCTTCATCTGTATCTCCGCAATTTACTACTTCTTCTGACTGTTTTATCAATTCTCCAATCTGTTTCACTCTGGCACGATTTTCTGCCGGAATGGCGTTTTCCCATGCATCAAAATAAATCGGAAGGTCAGCCATGTTCCATACCTTATACTTTTCATTGTAAGATTCCGGTTCCCGCAATGTAAGAAGATGTCCTGAGCACCAGACAACTGCGTTGTTACCCTTGTATATAACACTATCCTTTATAGTTACCTTGCCATCTAATGCTTCTGCAATAGCCTCCCCTAGCACCTTTTTTTCTGCAATAAATAAGCGCATCCTATAATCCTCCCTACGTAATAAAAAAAGAAAGGGTGCTTATCTTATTTTAAGAAAACACCCTTATTATCCCGCTTCGTTATCTTGAATTATGACGAGCTACTGCGGAATTTTCCAATCCATCCAATGAAAAACTACTTCCATCCATTTGCTTTACATTCCGCTTAATATGATCATACTGCATAACTTCTGCTGATAAAGGCTGCTCCTCGTCTAATCCTAACGAGGAAACCGCTTCATTATACATTTCCTGTATCTCTCCAAGCTGAGTAGAATTACTTACCGGTATACAAAACATTTCATTTTTCCCTGCTGGAAATACCAATAAGTCTTTTCCAAGCATTGTTGCAAGATTATCTACCATATCCGGCTGATAAAAGAAAGCAGCCGCACCGTTTGCACCTGTGGCATTGGTAAGGACATACACCTGCGGCATTGCAATACCATCCGGATCAATCTCCATCTCTTCCTTACTAAGATACTCAGATATTCCAACGACCTTTCCAGGATACATCTTTGTGGAATTTATCTTACACTCCTCAAATAATGTATCCATATCCATTCCAATATCCAGTAACATTTCATGTGTTACTACTGCAGACATATCCTTATCAAGAAGTAGCCGTGGAACAAGAACAAAACTTCCCTTGCTTTGATATGGCACACCTAATCCTTCCAGCGCTGCTTTCTGTTCCTCTGAAACAACATCCAAAAAAAGGCGTGATTTAAAATCTTCAATATCCATGCTAAACATCATTTTATCTACTTCTCCTTGTATGCATATGATTATTCTGTTGATTATCCTGCTGTTGCTGAATTGCAAGCTCTTCTTTCTTATCCATACGCATAAGCGCATGTTTACCGGAATCATACTGATATGCATGATAGGATAATCTTTCCTCCGGAGCTACCTGACCGGTATTAACTTCACGAATAATTCCTTCTAACTCATCTTTATCAACATTATCATCCATAGGCAGAATGATAACTTCATGAATGCTTGATGGGATTACAACAAAATCACCACCTAACATTTCAGATATTGTCTCCATGGTATCCTTATCAAGAACTGATGCGGCACCATTCAACTTTTCTGCATTTGAAAGAACATACATTGGAATTTCATCCTCTGCTGATAAAATCTCTGCCAATGGATCTTCTTCAGGGACTCCATCAGGAAACATAATTTCCATTAACGCATCTTTCATACTCTTAAATACGATTTCTGATTTTGCAAGATTATGAATTGCAATCTCATGAAGCATTTGGGTATCAACTCCATATCGTTTCATTAAATCGTATGTAATGGGCGAAGACATATGCCCTTCAGCACCACTTCCCAGATCAATCACATAGATAACCGCCATATCTTCAATCTGTGTATATGGCTTATCCGCCAAGTATTCCTCATTCATATCCCCATTTATGAGTTTACAGATTATATTATCCTTTACCTGATTAAAATCTGTAATCCGGCTAATATCCAATTTTACAGACTGTTCACTGCTTACTCGAAGCTCTGCGATATCCTTCATAATATCGGGAAGTTCCATTCCATTCTGATACTGTTCGTAATAATGGTCCAGGTAAATAAATGGTGCAATATTGTTCTCTTCCAGCCTGATCATAAGTCCTGTAAGCTGTACATCATTGTTCTTAACAACTGACTGAAGTGACACATTTGCTTTCTCATACTGCATAGGAAGATAACTTTTAATGTTATCCTTTACCTTTTCCTTGAATTCATCAAAATCCATCATATTCCTGTGCCTCCTGCTCCATATGTATTCATCCGGTCTGCTTTCGCCCTTGCACTCATCTTCAATTTGCGAATACTACGCATATATACGACATATCTCTCTGCTGTGGCACTTTTATCTGCCTGTTCCGCCTCCATCTGCGGCATATTCTTATTTTCTACCATTTTGATCACTCTCCATTTCAGCTTTTACGAATCTATTACCGGCCTCTCCGGTTTTGGGGACGTACATTATTCTCCACATTCTGTTGCTCATTTTTCGCCTGTTCACTCTTTTCCTGATTAATGGATTCTTCTGCAGCCTGTTCTGCAAAACGTTCCCTGGAATCCTCAAATGCTTTTTTAATGTCAGCACCTGTAAGTTTCTTTTCGATATTTACATAATCATTGATTGACTCATCAAGCACACCATGCTTGGCATTGTAAGTGACATCTGCTGAAAGACTGATCATCTTTCTTCCTTCTTTTTCAGTATCTTTCATTCTTGATTCCGGAAGAACAATATTATAAAAGACATCTTTTCCCTGCTGGTTGTCAAATACCGGCACTGCAACAGAAATTAAATTCTTCCCATCCCCCGACTGAAAGCTGCGGATCAACCTTTCAGAAACTTCAATATCCACATTCTCATGTCGAATTTCCTTTGCCCTCTTAATGGCTGCAATTAAGTCTTCACTGCTGATTTCTTTGCTAATATTCTGATATGTTCCATCCGGCTGTTTCTCGCTCCTTTTCAAGGTTACTATATAGTTCTCTTCTGAATCCATTTTTTTACGAGGAAAACCAAAGTAACTCTGTCCTTCTTCTTTCGTGGAAGCCTTGAAAGATTCTGCAGGAATAACAAACGAATAGTACTGTGACTTATCTCCTTCTTTGATTGGTACGCTTATGGATACAAATTTCTGTTCCTCCGGATGGTTTTCATCTGCCTTGCGAACAAATTCACGCCCCCATTCTGTTGGAACAGAAACATTCACAAAGGGACTATTCTCTCTTTCTTCTTTCTGGCGCTCCGCAAAGGATTTACGTTCTTCCTGATACATTTCCCTTAAATCCTCAATTTTGACAACTTTTGAAGTGTTAGTATACTTCTCACTTGCAGGTGCATCATCCGGCACATTAGGATTTCTTTCACTATAGGAAATCGTCAATTCTGTTCCTGTCGGTCTTGTAAAATGCACCCGGTTCTCATTATCCTTATTCTCTTTAAGACTTGCCAACGGATAAAAAAATACACCGCCACCAGGAGCAAATACACGAACATATTCTTTCCCATTCTTTTCATTTACTCTCGCCGAATCATAATCCACCTGCTTTTTGCTTAAATCAATTGTTACATAATCCTTATTTTCCATGATATTACCTCCATACAATAAGTTTTTTGGCTACAATATCATCATACAAATTCATACTTATAATTTTGTTACACCATAATCACAGTTTTTTGTATTTTTGTATTTTCTAGGCAAAAAAAGAGCGCAAGCAAACTTGCGCCCCAAAATATCTCATTACAATAATGGCATATTATTCAAAGCAATATAGTAATAATCATTTTCATCAATGCACAAAAATCCATTATCACATACCTCTTTATATAACCGATCCATCTCTTTTAATTCTGCTACTACAGAAACTTTACCTGTTTCTGTTGATTCACTCACATTATCTCCGAGTTCGACATGTTCGGCCAATACAATATTCGTGAAATGTGCTGTATTATTGGCGTCTTTAAAGGTGAAATTTTTAACCTTTCCAAATACATTTACCTTTGCCCCTTTATAAAATCCATCATGTACTGCCTTTGCCGTATCTTCAAACGCAACACATTCAAAAAAATCATACTGCATATTTCCATCAACATTTTCACTTGTACATAATACAAATTTACAAATGAAAATTTCATCTCTTTCGCCTATCGGAATTATCGCCACCGACGGAATTGTACATAAAACTCCTGTGAACATACCATAATTCATTTATTGTTCTCCTTTTCTATCCAAAAAACATTTCAATATAATCCCTAATTTCCTCTTCTGTCATTGAAGGTGTAAAGGTTTTAACCATCTGTGTCTCATCAATGTCAGGAATATAGGTTGTCAATTCCATCATTGCATTAATCTGATTCATGGAATAACCTGAGTTAAATAACTTCAAAAACAAATCTTCCTTGAGGAAAATGTCCTCATTAACATCTTCCTTTTCAGGTAACTGCCGTTCCTTTTTTGGCTGTTCCGCTTTTACTGGTTTCTCATCTATCTGTTCTACAAATTGTACTTTAGGTTCTTCGGCAAATATCTCGTTATCTGTAAAAGATACTTTTTCCATTTCATTGTTGCATTGCTCTATAGGTTCCGGTTGGATAACATTTTCTCCCGTCATTTTAGAAATGAAACGAATTCCAAATAACAGTTCAACAACAATGAATGCTATAATCATACCGATCGGAGTATAATTATTAAAATAATCTGCAAATGGGTTATGAAGTACTGACAGTAATCTTGAAAAATAACCACCTTCCTCTGTTACCGGCACAGCTGCCATCAGCCAATATGCTATCAATATAGATATCCCTGTACTAACCAACCAAAATAACAAAAATATAATTTTTCTTATAATACTTTTACCTTCTTTCATTTTCTACCTCATCCCTCATTTCCAACACCACCATTAAAATCACCAAAGAAAGATAACAATTCATCATTTGATGGATTTTTACATATCAACCTGTATAACTCAAAGCATGATACTTTATCTCCAAGATCAGATAATCCTTCTTTAACAATTTTGGATTTATCTATGGGGAAATGAAGTTCCATCATT